>Ga0316232_1001307_pt1 | contig 31400 bp, 27 predicted proteins | sample TBHtaG_FD_206006 | JGI IMG/M metagenome (GOLD analysis project Ga0316232, IMG submission 206006) | Freshwater microbial communities from Trout Bog Lake, Wisconsin, USA - TBH18025_13 | ecosystem: Environmental > Aquatic > Freshwater > Lake > Hypolimnion/Profundal zone | place: USA: Wisconsin... | reverse complement strand
TTTGCAGTTTTAGAAAGCCGCGCAACCAATCCACTTTGGCGACGCCGAAGTCATGGAAGTCGACAAAGGAAGCCGCCCCGCAAAGCATGGCGCAGAGGGAAATCATTAGGATGTCATGAAGGCTGTGCGCTTGGTGCGGTCGATTCGCGAATCGACGATACAAGTGAAGTGTTGGCTCAAGCTGGTTGGATGCGGGAGATTTTGCATCCCGAGTTTCAATCAAATGTACGCCGATTTGTACATTAACAAGTTTCATGCCAGTTATTGAACTTTCTTCACCGATTTTGATGCGTTTGCCCTGAAAATGGGTTTGACCATGATTCCTGAAATTGGCACATAAGGAATTAGATGAAGAAACGCCCAACGAAGACACCCTCGAAAGCGAGTCCGAAAAAGGTTTCGAAGCCACCGTCTAAGCCTAAGTCGCGCTCCGCCAAGAGTGCCCCAAAGGAGTTCGGAATTCGGCTGACCGACTGGATTTATTGGGAACACGCGATCCCGGATGAGGAGAAAAGATATGCATTGGGCTACGAACTTGCGCTGGAGGCGGGAGATATTACCTGCTGTGATGAGCCGTATTGTCCAGACTGCTGGTCGGGGAAACGCGAGTGGACCCATTTCACGGTTGAGCCTTTGTCTTTTTGGCATATTCTAAAGCCGTTGAAAGAGGGGCTCCATTGGAGTGAACTCACTCCAACCTGTCAGAAAGAATGTCTCGATGAGTACACGCCTCCATGGGTCGGAGGCGCTGAATTGGTCGACTATATCATGACGACCTGTTTTCTGCCAAATTCCCCGAATGACGATTGCGTATTCCCTCAATTCGCTCCAGGTGTAACGCGGGGACTCTTCGATTTTCAGGCGCACGGAACTCGTTTTCCACGCATATCCAGCAATAAGCGATATTTCCTCATTGAACTTGATGACGCAAAATCGAAACGGGAACTGATAGCGGAACTCGAACGTGGACTTCAGTTGTTTTACACTGAAAAGCTCATAACGCGTCGCGACAGTGTTCGGGACAAACTAAACCAATTGACGGCATACCGACTGCATCGGACTTACGGTGGATTTACGGCTGTCCAACGCTTTCTGAAAGCCCGAAGATGCACAAATCAGGAAAATCATTTGAAGGAGGAGAAGACTTTTTATAGAAACGTTGCACAAGGACGAGATCTTGTGGCGAGCTATCGGGAGGCATTGCAGCAATGGTTGAAGCAGAAAAAGTGTTGGCTTAGTTTCCTTAGAAAACACGGACTTGATCCTGCGAAGCATACATTCGATCATGTTTCGACCTATCTGGGGACTCCTTTTGACAAGTCTTTGACCCTCCCTGGCGTTGGGCCTATAAGGGTGATCCCGACCCTCCCGATTGATGTTCTTGAAGAATGGTTCTGCTCAGAGTGGCCTCAGCCTCCTTCAGAAAGCAAGTCGCAATAAACAATCCCCGCCGTACCCTCAAACACTTCGTAGCCGAGCGGGAGTCCTTCGGGTGTCACGATCAATCCGATGACCACCTGCACGCAGTCGCTTCGCTTGTCGCGGCTGTAGCCGAAGCGGCGCAAACCGTCGGTGACTGAAACGTCGCACTCAAAGTAGGTGCTGGTGAGATCGTAGAGGAGTATTTCGAATTTCGCGCCGAAGAGGTCGCGCCAGCGATCCTTCAAGAATGAAAAGAGAGCGTCCTTGTGTTCAAGGAGCTTATCCATGCAGCGGTAAAGGGTGTCGTCGGCGACACCAGGCGGCAGTCATGCCCGAGCAGATCGCCCATGGCGCTGTGCTCAAACCAGTGCCGGTGAAGGCACCACTCGCTGCCGGGATCCCGAAATCGTGATCACCAAATCCCAGGGTGTGCCTTCGTGGCTTGGCGGCAATTTTTCGCGCCAAAAGCGGTCCATGCCCAGTTGCCGCCAAAGTTCGAGCGCCAGCCAGCAGGCTGGCCGATGTGAACCGCCATCTCGTTTTCGTGACGGCGCCAGTGTTGTTTGGCGAATGGAGCAGCTGAACCGGAGGATTTCAGAATAGCAGACCGACGGTTTGCCGCGAGCACGCCGCCATGACGCTCAACCGATCCCGCGACCGGAATCGAAATTGAGTCGGTCCCTGCAGGCGCGATGCATTGTCGTTGGGCGGGCGGTGCTAGCAATTGCGGTATGGGACGGACGAGCGAAGGAAGGAACGTGACCGCCCTTCCGCTGCGCTGAGGATGGCAATGCAAACCGAGGTGGGCTGTTGGCAATGCGGACAGGCATGGGGTGGCAAAGTGACGCCGGACTTCAGCGCGGGCTGGACCGGGCGCCAAGCAAGCGCCTTGCAATCGCGATCTTCCCAATTCGATGGTTGTTTGGCAGCAACTCGTAGTACCTGATTGTGACGAAGCCCCGCGGCAGAACGTGAAGGAGGAAGCGGCGGATGAATTCGTCGGCTTTTAACGTAAGGCGCTTGCGGCAACCGCCGTCGGCGTAGTCTTTGTCGGAGAACACGACCGTGCCATCTTCTTCTTCGATGGCGCAAATCCGCTCGTTGCTGATGGCTATGGCTCAGTCTTGATTCCCTCTGTGCAGATGCACCTCGGTTTTGACCAAGGAACCGCCCTGGAATCAAGAGGACGGAGCCACGATGCCGTGGCAAAATGGATGTTTTTCGAGAGATTTTAATTTCTTGGAGTCCCGCCGCTTGCGGCGGAGATGGTTTATATTCAAAAACCAGTGTTTACCTATGGAAATTCGAGCATTAAGGGACAGTCAAGATGGTTCCCTCACCATACTGGCACTAGCTGTATTTTCGAATTTCAGCGCCTAATACGCACATGCAAATCGCAGCTACATTGCCTCCTCGCTCTTCCGGAAATATAAATCGCCGGTTGTGCTGGTCAATCACCATGTCAGCCCTGACGCGCAAGACGGGAAATCCGAGAATCAAGGGACGGCCAAGATGGTTCCCGCACCATGCTGGGACTAGCGGAATTTCAAAATTCAGCGCCTAATACGCACATGCAATTTGCAGTTACATTGCCTCCTTGCTCTTCCGGAAATGAATCGCCGGTTGTGCTGGTCAATCATCATGTCAGCCCTGACGCGCAAGACGGGAAATCCGAGAATCAAGGGATGGCCAAGATGGTTCCCGCACCATGCTGGGACTAGCGGCATTTTAAAATACGGCGCCTAATACGCACATGCAAATCGCAGCTACATTGCCTCCTCGCTCTTCCGGAAATGAATCGCCGGCTGTGCTGGTCAATCACCAAATCAGCCCTGACGCGCAAGACGGGAAATCCGAGAATCAAGGGACGGCCAAGATGGTTCCCGCACCATGCTGGGACTAGCGGCATCTTAAAATACGGCGCCTAATACGCACATGCAAATCGCAGCTACATTGCCTTCTCGCTACTCCGGAAGTAAATCGCCGGTTGTGCTGGTCAATCACCATGTCAGCCCTGACGCGAGAGGCGCCAATAAGAACGCAGCCTCAGTTTAACACACCACACCGCCATGATATGTCCAATGATGACCGCAAACGAGGTAATGAAAGTTCTCCGATGGAGCCGCCGGCGACTTCAGTACGCAATCAAGCGTCGGGAGCTTCCGTATGTGAAAGACGGACGGTCTCTCAAGTTCCTCCCGGACGATGTCGCTGGATATATCGCTTCTCGGCGAGTCATCCCATCTAGAGCTTTTTGATTCCAATTTCAGATTTCAATTCAAACACTTTATGCCTGAAAAAACTGCCAAACATCAAAATCCACTGCAGGGCGAAATCTTTGCCGCTGCTGACGTTCACACCGTTCCTTGCTATCTTTCGATTGAAGACTTGATTTCGCGGTTGGAGGAACCTTCAAATTGCAATAATGCCGCTAAGGCGAGCAAGAAAGCTTTGAGTCCGTCAGAATGCGACCTACTCCTGCGGTGCGAGCAGACGATTAAGAACGGAATACGCCAGTCTGCTCACACGGCCTTGGCATTTCTTGTGATCTGCCGCAGGAGGCTCTATCGTGCTAGATTCCGGTGCTTTGCCGAGTATGTTCGCAATGCCTGTGCAGTTAAACAGGCGCATGTATATCGCCTGATTGATTATGCTGAGGTATGCCTGGAATTATCTCCACTGCGGAGACAACTGCCGAGCGAACAGCAAGCCAGGATCATGTTGGGTTTGAAGCTGTCGCAGGAAGATCGGTGCCGGGTGTGGAAAATCGCCACATTCCGCGGTCGAGTAGTCGACCCCGAAACGTTCGATTCTGCTCTCATCGAGGTGGTAGGGAAGGATGCCACTCGGACTATCGTCGGAGACCGGTCCTGATCCCTGAAATCACTCTAACCAACATTGTTATGATTACAAACACGACAGATAGCGATGCCCAAGGAGGATTCGGGCTTGATTTGAACATTGTCCCTCAAACCGAATCCCTCGGCGTGGACGAACTGCTCGGGCATTTGACCGCGCCGGATACCACGAACGGCATCATCGCCACGGGTGGTGATAGCGTTGAAGTTCCTGAAGATGGGGGCAATCTGCTCGCCAAATGCGAGCAAACGATACGGTGCGGGCTAAACTCGTCCCTCGCCGTGGGCATAGCGCTGCTGGTCATCAACCGCCGCAAGCTTTACAAGCCCACTCATGATACTTTCCGCGCCTATGTAGAGACTCAGTGCGTTTTCAGCAGGCCCCACGCCTATCGTCTCGTTCAATTCGCAGAAGTCTGCAGCCGTTTGTCTCCGATTCGGAGACAACTTCCAAACGAGCAGCAGGTCCGAGATCTCATCTTTCTGCGGTTGTCGCCGACGAACCAGTACCGCGTCTGGCAACTCGCGACTTTTAGCGGTTATGCGACGCGCCAGACCTTCGACGCTGCCATAATCCAAGTCGCAGGAGAGGCGGCGATCAGAAAGCTGCGCGCTCCCCGGGGAGAGCAGTCTCGCTGCAAGATTGCTCTGCGGTACACGGTAAATTCGGAATCCGCTGAAACCATTAAGCGCGCCTCGGGTCAACTGGGCCTGAGCATCCAACAATTTCTTGACGCAGCGGTGGCCGAAAAAGTCGCCAGCTTAAAGCCAACCCTTTCCTGAGCCAACGCTTCTCCCATTTTTATGACCGACACAAACATCCAGATCGCAGCTAACTGTATCGCGCGCCAAGCGCTGCGCCCGGCCGAGGTTGCCCAAGCCCTTGGAATATCGCAAGATTCCGTCCGGCGTCTCGTCGAAAAAGGCGTGCTCACCCGGTCCCGTAACACTCGGAAGCTGACGATCACCCGGCAGTCCGTTTCCTGCCTCCTTTCCCAGGCCACCGACTGCGGGGTCGACGTGACGAAGGAACTGCAGACCTATGGACCCCGCCTCGTTGTGACGCCCCGCGAAATTGCCGGAATGCTCCGCGTCCATGAGGAAACCGTTCACCGTCAAATCCGGTCGGGGAACCTGCCGTGCTGCCCGCACTTGGGATGCAGCCGGATCACGAAGCGGTCACTCGATCGCTGGCTCAACCTGATCCGCGGCCCCGGGGCCAAAGGAGCCTCGGTGCCCTCAAGCGCAACCCCAACCTCCTCACAACAATGAGTCCGATTTTCCTTCACCTTCCGCCGTCCGGGCCGTGTGGATCCGCAGCGCTAACGACGCGCCTTTTGACGATAGCGTTCCAGGGCCAAATCGCACTCCGCCGCGCGGTAACGAACGACGCGCCCGATTTTGTAAAACGGGATCACTCGCAGCTTCATCCACTTATCGATGGATCCAATGGTAACCTGATACCTGTCTGCAATTTCCTTTTTCGTCAGGAAATCGGGCTTCTGGACGGCCTGGGACAGGCCCTCGGGATCAGGGGTCTCGTTCATACGTACACCAGCATCTACCGACGTACACCGGCTTGCAATGCCTTTCTGGATGCCGGGTCCCCAACAGGCGGAAATCGGGTGTCTCTCTCCCGAAAAACTGTCACCGATTGTCGCACTTTTTTGGGTTATTTAGGTGTACGTGCCTGCGTGACGGTGTGCTCTGATGGGTGTGGCGAGGCAAACCAAATTTTCAAAGCGCTCCCCGATAAATTTGCAAACGACCATAAATTCACGGTCGGAGGCGTTTCGGAAAGTGGCGCGCAAGGCTGGTTCGACTCCCGCCCCTAATCCGATTCTTCCTTAGGAGACCGCCAAAAAATCTAAAATTTGTAACCACTTGTCGCAGACAAAAGACTTTATCCAAATGAAAATCAAGACACCAACCATCCAAAACTCCAAACACGACCGCTACGCATTCGAACTGATCATTCCCAAAGAATGGTCGACCAAGGGGCAGCGGCAACGGCGGTATTTCGAAACCAAGCCAGAAGCCGAGGCGGCGCTGGTGGAACTCCTCAAGGACAGGGGGTTGACTGACGCCGGCGGCGGCGAGTTGGCCAACATGCCGATCGAACTTCGGCTTGACGCCTGCCAAGCCAAGAAACTGATCGCGCACATCCCGAAAGCAACACTTCGTCTGTGTGCTGAGGATTACGCCAAAGCCTACGCCGCCCGCGCTCGGGCCGGCAGCTTGGACGAACTGATTGCTGAACGCATCAAGGCGTTGGAGAACCCGCTGGATCCGGCAAAACCCAAGACGGTCAGGCTTGCCCGTCATAGCTACGACTTGCTGACCCGATGGATCCAGGGCAGCACGAACATCGCCACGATCACGTCCGACCAGCTTTGCGAGGGTCTGACCCAACTCCCGAAACTGGCAGCAAAACTTGCCGCGGAAAAGGAGGCAGCACGGGTGCTTAAACGAGCCGACAAGAAGGCTGCCGCGAGGGAGAGGGCCGCAATCAAGGCTAGCAACCGGGGACTGGCCCGGTCTAAACGCCGGTCTCTAGGCAAGCGCACTCGCACCGATCGCCGGATCAAGGGCGGATACAAGCCACCGACCGAGTACAAATCAAAAACGCTCTTCAACGCCTACCTCAATTGGTTCGCGCTTTTCAAGCTAGCGGTCAAAAAGGGATTCCTTGCCAAGAATCCGATGGCAGACGTGGTGCGCCCGAAAATCTTAACTCCTCGAATCGAGGTGCTGTCTCCGCTCCAATTGGAAGCTCTCCTGGCCGCAGCCATCCAGCACGATCCCAGTTGGGTACCGTTCCTCGCAATCGCGGGATTCGCGGGTGCCCGTCGGTCTGAAATCCTTGAACTCCGCTGGGAGGATATCGATTTGGCGGCGGCGGGGATCGCCCTGGATGACCATATCACAAAGACCGCATCCCGGCGGCGCCTGAAGATCCAACTCAACCTGATCGAATGGCTTCGCCCGTTTGAACAGAAATGTGGCTTCGTTGTTAAACCTCGCCTCGCGCCGCAGTTGGACGCGATCCGCAAGCACCTCTGCACCATGTGCGGCATCGGCAAGTGGCCTCACAATGCCCTGCGGCACTCCTTTGGTTCCTACTTTTTCGAATTGTTTGGAGTCGAGGAAACCATGAGGGAGATGGGACACGCCAGCCGCGCCATGCTCGACAAGAACTATCGGCAACTGGTGACGCCTCAAGCGGCGAAACGGTTCTTCGCGATTTTCCCTCCGAAGGATCTGGCCGAAATCGTCGCCGAGCATCAGGCGAAGCAGGCGCGCAACTCCGTTGAGGCTGAGCCGACGATTTCCTCGATCTAACCCCAGCGATCACCAGCCGCATCCTTTCCTTATTAACCAGTTCGGCAAAACCAAATCAAACCAATCCAACACTATGCCACATAATCAATCCACAAAACGCAATCGAATCCTCACGCCCGACCAAGTCCAGTCCGTTCTGGATGACGCGAGCAATCACGATCCCCAGCTTGTTCCGGTCCTGGCGGTGCAAGCATTCGCTGGTCTCCGCACATCCGAGTCCTTTGCGCTCGACTGGCGGGAAATCTCGCTTGCTACCGATCCTTTCCTCGTCGTCCGTCGGCGAAAGACGGGAGCGAGCCGCCGGGTGGCGCTGACTCTCGGCGCGGTCGCATGGCTCCGGCCCTACGCTCAACCATCAGGATCGCTGGCGTCGTTTATGCATCCGTCACGCCGGATTGCCGCCGCGTTTCGCCGGCAAGGAATCACTCAACAAGCGAACCTCCTTCGACACACGTATGGAACCTATTCTTACGTGCTGGCATTGAAAGCAGGGACCCCCGATCGGTGGGCCGCCGATCTCGGGCTCACCCGGGTACATCGCGAGCACCTATACCTGCCCCCGGATCTGCTGCGCGATGCCGAGGGGTATTTCGCCATTATGCCCCGCTAACGCTCGTCGCTTTTTCAATCCAATTCGTTCCAACCAACTATTCCATTATGCGCAAAAACAAATTCACAAAATCCAGCGGCAATTCCAACTCGCGAACCGAGTTTCCGGTGATGGCAGCAACGATGAAGGCTAGCTCACCGCGTCAACCGGGCCTCACGATTCACAGGCATCGGCATCCCCGCGCCGAGACACATTACACGTGGCTCGTGAGCGTCCCGAGCGAACTATCGGCGTCCGGGGGCCGGCGACGACTTCACTTCAAGACGAAGAAGGAGGCCATGGCTTCACTGGAGAAACTACGCCAGGAGTTCCATTGCGGGTCCAGCTTGCCTCCAATGCCACTGGCACCCCGCATGGAAGCATTGAGATCGCAACAAATCATCATTCTTAGCCCAGACCAGATGGAAGCGCTCCTGGCAGCGGCCATTGAGCGCGAACCGAGTTTGGTGCCTTTCCTTGCGATCGCCGGATTCGGGGGAGCCCGCCGGTCTGAAATCTTTCAACTTCGCTGGGAGAACATCGATTTGGAGGCGGCGGGCATCATCCTGGATGCCCATATCACCAAGACCGCATCCCGTCGGCGCCTGAAGATGCAGCCCAACCTGATCGAGTGGCTTCGCCCGTTTGCACAGAAGAGCGGCCCGGTGATCGATCCTCGGCTTGCGCGGAAATTGAACAACATCCGCAAGAACCTCTGCACCCATTGTGGCATCGGCAAATGGCCGATCAATGGCCTGCGGCACTCGTTTGGATCCTACTGCTACGAATTGTTCGGAGTCGAGGAAACCATGAGGGAGATGGGACACGCCAGCCGCGACATGCTCGAAAATCACTTTCGGCGACTGGTGACGCCTCAGGCGGCGAAACGGTTCTTCGCGATTTTCCCTCCTAAGGATCTGGCCGAAATCGTCGCCGAGTATGCGGCGAAGCAGGCGCGCAACTCCGCGGAGGCTCAGCCGACGATCTCATCGATCTAACCTCAGCGATCACCAGACGCATCGTTCCTTTATTAACCAGTTCGTTAAAACCAAATCGACCAATCCAACGCTATGCCACATAATCAATCCACACAACGCAATCACATCCTCACGCCCGACCAAGTCCAGTCCGTTCTGGATGACGCGAGCAATCACGATCCCCGGCTTGTTCCGGTCCTGGCGGTGCAAGCATTCGCAGGTTTCCGCACATCCGAGTCCTTAGCGCTCGACTGGCGGGAAATCTCGCTTGCTACCGATCCTTTCCTCGTCGTCCGTCGGCCAAAAAAGGGAGCGAGCCGCCGGGTGGCACTGACTCGCGGCGCGGTCGCATGGCTCCGGCCCTACGCTCAACCATCAGGACCGCTGGCGTCGTTTATGCATCCGTCACGCCGGATTGCCGCTGCGTTTCGCCGGCAAGGAATCACCCAACAAGCAAATCTCCTTCGACACACGTATGGGATCTATTCTTACGTGCTGGCATGTAAAGCAGGGACCCCCGATCGGTGGGCCGCTGAGTTCGGGCTCACACGGGTACATCGTGAGCACCTATACCTGTCCCCGGATCTGCTGCGCGATGCCGAGGGGTATTTCGCCATTATGCCCCGCTAACGCTCCTCGCTTTTTTAAATCCAATTCGAACCACCAAACCCATTCAATTATGCGTAAACACAAATCCGTAAAGTCCGTCCGCAACTCCAACTCACGAACCGAGCCTTTGGCGAAAGCTGTCAGGGAGAACGCTAGCTTGCCTCCAATGCCAATCGCACTCCGCATGGAGGCATTGAGATCGCAACAACTCATCAGTCACATCCCGGGGGCCTCGCTTGAAGCATGTGCGCGAGCATACGCCGAGATCTACCAGGCCCGGGAGCGTGCCGGAACACTGGACGAGTTAATCGCCAGGCGTTTGCTGTCGCTGGCGAACACGTTTAGCCCGGCACGGACCGAAACTATTCAGGGCGCTAAACGTCACTACCGTCTTCTGACCGATTTCATCCCAGGCTGCACCAATATTTCGGAGATCACGTCGGAACAACTCCGTCTCGGAATCCTTAACCTTTCGGCACGTCCCGCCCGGCTGGAGAAAGCGAGAAGCGACGAGCACGTCGCCTTCGCTCCAAGCACCATCGGGCGAGTGCATTCGAATTGGTGTGCGCTGTTCAACCTCGCCCGCAAGGAATGGCGTCTGCACAACAACCCCATGGAGACTGTCGATCGTCCGAAGATTTTTCGTCGCACGGCGATTCAGGTGCTCACCCCGCAAGACGTGAAGGCGCTACTTGCGGCGGCCGGCCAGCTTGCGCCGGAATTGGTTCCGGTTTTGGCGATCGCGGCCTTTGCCGGGCTGCGGCGCCTGGAACTCCTGCATCTAAATTGGGAGGACATCAACCTGGCGGAAGGCTGGCTGTACGTAAATCGCGACTTTTCCTGGTTGAGCAAGAGGCGCGTCCCCACGCGTGACAATCTCGCGGCTTGGCTTCGTCCATACGCATCGAACCGCGGGCTGGTCGTCTGCCCGAACACAGCACGCGCCCTCGACCGAACCCTAAAATCCATCCGCATGCGGGCCGGCATCGAGAAATGCACTATCGATGCCCTAAGGCATTCGTTCGGGACTTACCACTTCGCACGCTTTGGCCCCATTGAGACCATGGATGCGCTTGGCTACAGCAGCCGTGGAATCGTTGACTGGTATTATTTCAACCGCGCTACTGATGCTGCCGCCAATCAGTATTTCGATATCTTTCCTGCCGAGGCCACTTCTCGGTAGGCATCAGCCTTGCGGATTCACCTTTTTAACGTAGTGGCTCATGGCGGGCCAGAATCCAAAAACAACGAAAACTTATGACAAAACCTGACAACGCATCCAATCCCATCAACCGATCATATTCCTGCGGAAAAGCGGCGGGGACCGCATTCCAAAGCCCGCAATTTCCCGAAGTCATGTTGCTGGCCGGGGTCCGGCCATCCGAACTATCCACCTTGGAGTGGTCGTTCCTTCCGCAACGGAGGAAAGCCACCCGCCATTACCGCCATGCCGCAGCACTCGTACGCTATCTGAGATTGCGCGGGGCTTTTAAGAAGCCCGAGGCGTCGGAACTGGCGTTTGGCAGGCGATTTCCGGATCGCGCGATTTATCGACCGCCAACCGCCCCGAAGCTCTCGGTTCCACGTAAACGTCCGAACTGCAGTCCCCGAGGCCGTTAATGCCAGGTTTTCCCGGCAGGCAGATTCCTTCCGAACAATTCAATTAGTTGGGCACCTTGTTCCTTTTTGAAAGGTGCCGTAAATTTAAGTGTTGCCCTGTGGAGTAGGGAGCGTCCAAACCACAAAATCTAATGTCGCAAATGAATCCTATCAGCACATCCTCGAAAGGAACCCCAGAGAATTGTGCTCCATTTCGGAAAGGCCGAAGCGAGCTTTTCATTGATCGAGTCTCAGAGCGAGTCATTCGCGCTAACGGCTGGGACGGGGAGCAGAAGGGTCACCCTACTGTGCAGTAAGGTGGCCCGCGCAACCGGCGCCTACGCACTTCAAGGCAACAATGTGGTCTATTACTTGCAGACGAGCAATGGTCCCGTTTTGCTCTCTGACGAGAACCTGGACGAATCCGCAGCATCGCTGGGAGTCACCCGCCTGTGGTTGGCCGAAGTTGTCAAATTGGAGTCTCGCAGCGCAGCGTTCCAACAGGGATTTTGCGACCGGGCAAACGAATTGGTCGGCGCTCTCCTGAAACCAATTCCTCCTGATAAGCTTGTCGACGCTAGCGGGGACAAAATCCTCGACTACAGGATCCGCTTCCACGTCGAACGATGGATCGCCGACCGCATCGGACAGTTGAGCCCTGGGGCGATTTTCCGTGAATTCGCCAATACGTTAGAAGGCGGCCGCGCGCTGGCTGAATCGGACTGGCGCAGAGGCCAAAGCGAGGAGTTCCTGCAAAGGCTCGCAGTCGCCAGCGAACTCCGCCCCTTTTTATTACATGCTCATGCATAGAGCGGGGTTGGCGGAGCTTCCAGTCTTACTGCCCTTTCCCCGTGACTACCAGCGGTCCACTCGGAAATGCGAGAGTCATCCTGTCCGCCTTGCGGACTAGCAGAACCTAAGAAATATTCTTCGCTCGGAGCATTGGGTCACACGCTGTTATCATGAGTCTTTCATAAAACGTCGCTTCGACATGAAGAATATGAATTTCAAAGTGCTCTTGTCGAGAGTACAAACGCACAAGCGGGAGGTTCAAGTGGTAAATAGCCTCGCAAGGCAAAAATGATGATTTGTTATTCTCCGTATTCGTAATAATATGGCACTCGCGTTCGGTTGTTTCTTTGTCGAGAATTCGGCCATTGTGAACTTCGAAGGCGCGTGCAAATATGTGAAACAAATATTTCAATCTGGTTTTCTTTGAGCGCAGAACTCCGGGTGGACACTGGCTCTCATTAATTACAAAATATGGATGATAAAACGAATGATTCATTGATGAGTTAAGTAAAAGGCTATTACCCGTAACTGTCCACCGGAAAAAGCCGAAATTTTAAATTCTTTTTTCACTGACATTTGAGCTACGCCACGATAGAATCTAATGAGGATAACGAGTCGTTATCGTGCAAGGGATATTCAAGAGAGTTTCAGTAGGTATCAGATATATTAGGAAAATATAGAGAGGTAAATAGAGAGGTAAATAGAAGGCCAATGCGAAACTGCAAGTCTGATTGTGTTAGTGAGGCTGAGTCGCCTCATTTAGGTGCGCGGTTTTCGGTCGGAACATTCGTTTTGGCTGCCAAGGGCGAACTTCGTGAACCGGTGGTCAGTTCCTAAGGACCCCAACTAAAACAAAGCCAGGGGATCACTGTCGGCTGTCTGTAATTATTGAGGCACTTCTGGTCGCCTAATTTGAGACATTCCAGGTTAATAATGTGAGACACGCGCGCCAAGCCTGATGTTTGCTTGGTGGCGCTCACTTCCTATTTTGGTCCTCTGCGCCATCTGTCACAGATTATCGGACACCCTTTGGTTTCGTACGGTCTCGGACCACGCGTTTAGAAGCGGCGTGCTCGGAGCCGGATGCCGGAGTTTTCGCTCAGACCGATCTCGTGGCATTGAAGGCACTCTCGAACTCGCGAATGGTCGCCATCAAATCCTCGAACTTTGGGGTATCGCCGAATAACATTGGGCCAAGCATAACTTGGCAATCCGAGCGCCAGTGCGGCATCTGTTCGATCGGTGGGAGAAGCCGAAACGTGCCCGGGCGGTGCGTAGTGTAGTCCACCCATGAAAAGCGAAAAAGGATTTCGCGATGCTCGGCGACACGCTGAAAAAGGGCTGGTTGTTCGAGCGCGCGTGCCCCAACGCCGGCGCGAACGAGAAACGCCGACAAACCGGGAGAACCGGCGTTTTTCACAAGCGCCGGTTCACCTTTGGAAAGCGACTTATAGCACGCAACTGTAAACGGGTGAGGTGTGGTAAAATTTGGACCAGTTTATAAGAAAATAGGCGACAATGATCCAAATGATGAGACGGCGATACACGGCGGAGTTCAAGGCCCAGGCCGTGGAACTGGTTCGGATGGGAAAGCCTGTGCCGGTGGTGGCCCAGGAGTTGGGCATAGGTTCGGGTATCCTCTACCGCTGGGTGGGCAGGCTTTCCGAGCGCGCTGAGATCGGTAGAGGAGGACCGAGCGGTGGGTGTGGCAATGGAGGCCATTGATGGGAAGATTTGTGACGAGTCGTGTCACTTCTACCCACAGCAACTTCTCGGCAGCATGCTGAAGCCGCTGTTTCGACGAAATAACGAAGCACTGGCGCGGCAGTGGGAGGAAAGGCTAACCCTCGCCGCGCCGGTCTCGATGCTGTATCTGAATTGCGTCGGTGACCGTTGCGCGTTCCTTGCGCTTGACGGAAGGCACGCGGCGGCAGCCGAACTGCGCAAGCAAGGAGAGCGGTTGGCCGCCGAGCCAGGGGTGAGCCTCTGGCAAAAAATGCGTTTTCACCAAGGCGCCGCACGAAGCCTTGTCCGTGCCGCGGCAGCAGGCGATTGCGACTATGCGGCCCCGGAAGCGCAGGAACGCCACGAGGCAGAGGCCAAGCGATTGGAAGCGGCGCTTAGGAAGCGGAACCAAGCGGTTTCCTAAAGCTCGGCGGCATCGCTAGGAAACCACTCTCGCGAACGTCGTTAATGTCACTCGTTTATCGTTTGCAGAATACAATGAAATCCCGGGAGGTTCGAAGGTTCTGAATACAGGGCCTCGACGACGTCCATACACCTCGTCCGGAAGTGCTCAGCGAGATCCCTTTCGACTCTGCATTCCGGCACAACAGGATTCGGCAGAATGGGGGGAATCGATGCAATGGCCATTGTTGACAAGGCGAATCCGTTGATTAGCCTGTTCAGAAACCATGCATAAGAACCTGAAGGCGTTCGCGTCACATGCGCCGGGCTTCTGGCCCGATGTGGATGCGATCCAGTGGAACGACTGGAAGTGGCATCTGAAGAACCGCATCACGTCGTTGAGCCAACTCGAAAACCTTCTGGAGTTGGCACCCCATGAGCGCGCGGGGGTTTTGCCGTCTGGACAAAGGCTGACCATGGCCATCACACCGCATTTTTTTAATTTGATCGACCGATCCGATCTGCTCTGCCGCCGTCAGGTATTGCCACGTCTGGAGGAGGGATTGACCTCTCCCTGCGAAATGATCGACCCGTGCGCGGAGGATGCACATATGCCCGTGCCGGGGCTCGTGCATCGTTACCCTGACCGCGTTCTCTTTCTGGTCACCGACCGCTGCGCCTCCTACTGCCGCTATTGCACCCGAAGCCGTGTCGTGGGCGGTGATGGCGATAAGGAACTGCACATCGATTTCGAAAATGCTTTCCGCTATGAGAAGCGATGACTTCTCCGGCACCGGGGGTTGCTTTTTGGTTTCCGAGGAAATACTCCTCGCCGCTCAGGACTGTCAATTTGCACCCCAAAATCACCCACCAATGTGCACTTGAAAATCACCCACCCTGAGGTGCTGTTTTCATAGAGGATTTTCTGCCGGGTTGCAAGGGGGTTGAAGGCGCGTCAGCGCCCAATGTTCCCCCTAGAGGAGGGGTTCGGGGAAACGTGGTTCCCCGTTCGTTCATTTCTCCCGCGCAGCGGGCACTTGTTAAGCGGTGGCGGGTTGGTCGTCGTTGCCGGGTTGATCTTCCTCAGGTTGTGCCTGGGGTTTTGATTTGCGCGCTGCCGGGGCCAGCGGGGCGTCTTTGACGCGATAGCTTCGCCCGGTGATCGAGATGACGATGGCATGATGCAGGAAGCGATCGAGGATTGCTCCGGCGGTAGGCACGTCGCTCAGGAGCTTGCCCCAGTCTTCCAGCGGGCGGTTGCTGGTCATGATGGTCGAGCGGTTTTCGTAGCGGCGGATGATCACTTCCAGCAGGTATTCGCCGGAGCTTTTCGGCAGCGCTTTGAGTCCCATGTCGTCGATGATGACCAGGTCGGGTTTAAGGTATTTACGCAGCGTTTTCTCCTGATGGTTGAAGGCTTCATCGCGCATGAAGTCGCGCACAAGGTCGAAAATGGACCGGTAAAGCACCTCCTTGCCCTGTTTGATGGCTTCATAGCCCAATGCCTGAGCGAGATGCGTTTTCCCTACGCCGGGAGGCCCGAGGAAGAGGACGTCATGAGCGTGGTTGAGGTAGCCGCCGGCAGCCAACTCGAAGATCTGCCGCCGGTTGATGGAGGAGTTAAACTGCCAGTCGAAGTCTTCGAGTGTTTTAAGGCTGCGGAAATCCGCGGCTTTGGTGCGGCGGCCGAGGTGTCTTTGCTGGCGTACCTCAAGCTCGTCGTGGAGGATCAGCTCGAGAAATTCGCCATGGGAAAGGCGGCTGGCAGTGGCTTCGGCCAGGCGCACGTCGAGGGTTTGCATCAGCCCCGAGAGGCGCAGTTGGCGCAGGGCGTTTTGGATTTGGATCATGTGTTTTGTTGGTGTTGGTTTGCGGTTTGTGGTTCGACAAAAGAGGGTGCCTGCTCTCCGGCGGGCGAAGCGATTCGGTAGGCTTCCAGCGGACGGATCAGGGGGTGGGTTTCCAGGAAATCGAGTTGGACGACGTTGGCCGGGACTTCGAGCAATCGCTGGAGATCGCGCAGGCGCCATGCGCCGTGGTGGGTGGCGCTGCGGGCTGCTTTTTCCAGGGCGGTGATGGGATGCTTTTCGGCCAGCCGCAAGAGACCCTGCATCACTCGCAACCCCTGCGGACCGCGCACTTTCATCATGCCCTCGGCCCATGCGCCGATGAGCGGGCCGACCATGCGGCATTGCTCCAGCAAGTGATCGCTGCCTCTTTCAATGATGTGCCGTTTGCGGCTGTGGAGATGGGCGTCATCGGTTGTGAACTTGCCCGGCTCCGCCACGGCGTGCAGCCCGATCTGCTCGCGCCGCGTGTTGTAAATGCGCAGCAGCCGCGCCTCCTGCCTTACCCACACCGTGCGACCCACGTATTCCGGCGGCGCGGAGTAGTAGGCCCGTCTGAATTCGACATAACCGTCCCGATGCACCGTGCGCTGAGCCTCCTCAAACATTGGGAAGAGGCTCGGGGGCAGCGCCAGCAAGGCGGGTTTCTCAACCTGGTTGAAAAAGGTGTCCACCTGCTTGCGAGTCGTGCCGTGGATGCGCTTGTCGGCCGTGTTCGTCTCCCAGTGGGCCAGAAAGATATTTTGCGCGCCGAGGCTTTCAAATATCCGCCCCTTGACCGCGTTGTTTTGGGCATACTTCACCCCGCTCTCCACCTTCCCCTTGTGCCGCGCCATCGCCGGTTTGCACGGCAAAATCACCGTGCCGTAGTGCCTCGCAAAATCCTCCAGTTTCGGATTGAGATCGGGATCATACCAGTCGGCCCGGATGACCCCCGCCTTCAAGTTATCGATCACCACCGTCCGGGGCGCTCCGCCAAAATAACGGAATGCATTTTCGATGGCCCGGATGAAAGTCTCCGTATCCTGACGCCATACCGCTTCTGTGTAGCCCTTGCGCGAACACCCCAGCACGCACCGGAAGAGATGCGTCCTGCGCCGCCTGCCGTTTTCCTCAATCCACGCCCCCTGTCCAAAATCAACCTGTAACTCCTGGCCAGGGGCGCATTCCATGCGCCGAAATGGCAGCTCCTGGCCCTCCGGCGCCATCCGCCGCACATAGCGCCTTACCGAATAGTAGCTGCCCTTAAAACCGCATTCGGTCACCAGATCCTGATAGATCCGCTGCACGCTTAATCCTGCTTCGGCCCACTTCTGGATCTGCTCATCCCATGCAGCACACAGACTGGCACTCTCCGCCGAGCCGGTGTGCACCCCTGGTGATTTTGCCTGCCCCACCTCTCCAGAGCCGGTGTGCGGGGTGGGTGATTTTGACGCCAATGCCGCGATGTAGCGCCGGACCGTCACCCGGTCCAGCCCCAGTTCGCGGGCGATCTTGCGCTTGCTCCAGCCCTGCTCATGGAGGGCGATTATCGTTTGCTGATCTTTCACTTTGAGTTGATTCATCGCCCGCAGAATCCCCGAAACAGACGGGGGCTCCTACGCGCGATTTCTCACCTCAAAGGTGGGTGATTTTCAGGTGCAAACAGGTGGGTGATTTTGGGTGCAAACTGACACTCAGGACTTCATCGGATGACCAGGCGGAAAATGGGCCGTCAGTGACTGGGATCATCATGGAGACCTCTAGAATCTCCGTTCGCTTGCTCTGCAAATGAAGGATGCCGCGGTCGTCCAGATAAGCGCGACTGCCATCAAGCCACTCCGCGAGGCGCAAGACGGCAACATGCTTCAGATCGATTTTCGGCGGGCCAAATGGGATGACATTGGAAAGCGGAATTTCAGCAACGGCTGCTGAAGCAGCGTTGTCGAACTGAATATTTCCGTGCGCCTCACCAATGCGATACCATATACCATCGTCGGACAGCAGCGCCAAATGACTCTCGTCCCAGACAGCGATATGAGCGGCGGGCAGGCGCAATACGCGAAGCTCGCGGCCAGCCGAACTGCGCAAGCAAGGAGAGCGGTTGGCCGCTGACTCAGGCGTGAGCCCCTGGCAGAAAATGCGTTTTCACCAAAGGGCTGCACAAAGCCTTCACCGTGCCGGAACCGCAGGCGAACGCGATTATGCGGATACAGAGGCGCAGGAACACGGAGGTGACTCGACGCTATATCCAAAATCAAGATGAAGACCGAAGAATGGGCCAGCTTTGAATTCCCAAAATTGGGGTAGAGGTAGAGAACAGACGATAGATTAACGGTTTCACAGGCTGAAAACCCAGAGAAAACTCACCAACACTTCCACCATGGCTTCTTTGAGAAAGAACTATTCGCAGCGGCTCGACCAATTTCTTCAAGCAAATGGATCTCGATATCTCCCATTCCTTGCTTTCTAAGGAGATTACATGCTGAATCCCGTAACGATTTGCACGAACTCGCCATCTCCACTAGGTTGTGGTTAACAGCCACCCAATATGCCTGCATAATTAATGGAAATGCCTCGCGGGGATTAGCCATTTTCCACGCGAGGATACTCGCCTGATTTACTAGAGAAGCAGCGAGACCAGTTGCATCAGCCGCATTCCGGCAGATTTGTTGCACTTCTTGGTATTTTTGTAGGGCCGAATCCAAATCTCCACGTTGTTCCAAAATTAGCCCCTGCTGGCCGACCGTTGCTCGCAGTCCCTGAAGTCGCAATTTGCTCTTCTTGGGTAGTTCACGGTAGATTTGTTCTGCACGGTCATAAAGCGTGAACGCGCCATCCACATCGCCTTGGCTCTTAAAAATCTCCGCTTGCTTGCCAAGTGAGGCCGCGAGACCACTTTTCTCTCCCGCTTCATCGTAAAGTTTTTCCGCTTCCCTGAGTAACACAAGCGCATGGTCGATATCGCCGCGATCTCTGAGGACCAATCCATTATTATAGATCGAAGTAGCCCTATTTGCTTTTTCTGAATTGGTTTCTTTGGTGTGCAATTGGCGCTCATGGATGACTTGAAGGATGTTTCCACCAATCGTTTGAAGTTGAACGGCCAACTCGGGCAAGTCAGGGGCACTCGAAAGCAAAGTGGCGACTTCCTCCAGCAAAGAAAGCGCTTGCTCAGGTTTAGGCATATTGCGGGCGACGATGCCTGCATGATTAGTCAGTGCGATGACCAATCCCCTTGAATTGCCCGAATCTCGGCAGATTCGCTCCTTTTGCTGAAGCAACGCAATTGCTTCTCTATGAAGCCCTTGGGCGTCAAGGACCAGCGCGTGGGAGCCGAGACAAACTTGCAACCCGTCTTGATTATTGATTTCGCGGCAAATCTGTTCAGCCTTCCGAAAGAGTTCCAGCGCATGATCTGCATCGCCGCACGCATTGAGAACCTTCGCCTGGTTCGCAAAACAACCCTGCAGCCCATTTTGGTTGTCTGTTTCTCGGCAGATTCGCTCCTCCTCTTCATGGAGTTCCAGCGCACCCTTAAAATTGCCTGCGGCGTAAAGAATTACAGCTTGATTCGCTAGGCACGCTTGCAGTGCAGTTTTGGCGCCCATTCCGCGACAGATCGTTTCGGCCTCCTTTAACAGCGTTAATGCGCGGCCGCCGTCTAGTTCTGATAGGATAATCGCTTGTGTGCTCAAGCATGCTTGCAGTGCACCCTCGTTTCGAAGTTCTCTGCATCGTTGTTCCGCCTGCTTGAGAATTCCCAATTTTCCATCAAGGTCATTAACGGTCGACATGCTTACCTGCTGCAATGAAAATTCCCCGTGGGATTGAGTGTCCTTCGTGTGAAAAGCCAAATGATACGTTCCGTCATTCGATGGGGGATGAAGTATCAAAGTATACGTAGAGTCCTCCACCCTAACCGAACTGTGGCGTAAGCTTTCCCGTGTTTCTTGCACCCCTACTGAACTCACCGAGTTGCTCCGCAATTTCATCAGCAACAACAATTGCATCCGGAGTGCTTGTTGCAGGCCGGCAACATCGCCCTCGTTACGGCAGATGTGCTCCTCTCGCTTGCGCGTCACTAAGGCACCGCCAAGATCGCCGATACCTTCGAGGATAATGCTTTGGATGCCAAGAGACTGTCGCAAGCTACTCTTGTCGTTCAGTTGTTCACAGAATTGTTCCTGTTGCTTTAAGAGCGCAAGCGCCTCTCCCGAATCGCCCTGCGAGAGAAGAAAAACCGCCTTTCGCGCCATTAGCGTGATTTGTGCGGACAAAGACTCTTCCAAGTCATGAGAATTTCCAAGTTCCCTGCAAATTTTCTCTTTTTCTTCGAACAGCGCAATCGCTCCGCTAGGATCGCCCTCCAATTCTCGAACCTTTCCCTTAATACCCAGAATAAACTGCAAAATCTCCTTGGCGCCCAATTTCCGGCAGATCTGTTCGGCTTCGATGAGGAATGGCATGGCGCTCTCCCTATCACCTCGTTTGATCAAGATCCCGGCATGATTACCGAGCCAGTTCGCCAGTGCGTTTTGGTTGCCAATCTCACGACAGATTTGTTCCGCTTGCATTAGCTGCTCCATCGCCGTGTCGAGGCAACCCTGATCCATGAGGACCAAGGCTTGGTTTCCGAGAGCGGACTGCAATGAATCCTTATGATTGAGATCTGTGCAGATTTGCACCTCCTGATCGTGCAGAGATTTTGCACCACACAAATCGCCGCGAACGCGCAAAATTAACGCCTCGTGGCCTAGCACAGAGGCAAGGTTTTTCCTATTCCCTAATTCGCGACACTTGTGCTCGGCCTGCTTGAGAAGCGTAATTGCACCTTGTAGATCGCCCCTAATCCGAAGAATATTCGCCTGACTGACAAAGCAACTTACCAAGCCGTCCCTGTCGCCCAACTCGCGATTAATCTGTTCCGATTGTTTTAAAAGAGCCAATGCCCCGGTGAGATCACCGCGATCCATCAGCACATTCGCCTGGTTGCAGAGGCACCCAGCCAAGCCTCTCTCATTGCCGAACTCGCGAACTATTGATTCGGCCTTCCTCAATATTTCCATAGCACCATCAAGATCACCGCGGGTGCGAAAAAGATTCGCCTGATCAATTAAGCTCTCCATAAGGCCACTCATGTTTCCCAGTTCACGAAAAGACATTTCAACCTGCTGGAAGAGTTTCATCGCCTCGTCTAAATCCCCTAAATTATACAGATGTCGAGCGCAGGAACCTAGGATGACTGCATGGTTGGCGGAATCACCGATTTCGCGAAAGCACTGTGCCAATTGAATACTCAAATTAAACGCCTCCGCTGGATGTCCAATACTGTCTAGTAGTATGGATAAACTATGGAGGATGTTTACATTAAACGACTGCGTCTCATCCAAACGATATGCAGCCCTTGCAGAAAAGCCATTTTCTTCCAGCCGAGCCCAACAGGCCCTCGCATCGAACGGATTGAACTGCCAAAACGCTTCAAAGAACGATAGGTCCGATAGCAAATCGCAAAGTTTTGTCCAAGCTGCGGCTTGAGTGAGATGCCAGGGCAGTTCTTCGATTTTGCGGGGACTTGATGATTCTGGTGTAAAAAACTCCGCCAGCCGAAGATGCGCAGCGCGTTGGTCGTTTTCCCTAGGGATATAGGCGGTCTGTACCGCTTCGCGCAGGTAATCATGGAAGAATGTGAGCAAACCATCCCGGCTGATCAGTGAATCCTCGATTGTGAGAAAGAGCGGACTCCAAGCGGCCCGCGGCAGCGGTTCGCCATCAGTTCCCAGAGCCCTTAGCAGTTCGTTCTCGGTCAAGCCGCGTCGGGCCGACCAAAGCAGTGTCATCGCATTGCTTACGAGCTTTGTATCTCCATCGTAGTCGGCTTCCCATCGGGCAAGAATTAACACATAAAGCGCGGGGATAGTTTCGGCGTTGAGATAATGGCCTATGCGTTCATCGAGCCTCTCATGTTGTCCGAAAACTCGCAATTCCTCCAACAGTGCGCGGAGGAAGAGCGGATTTGCGGATTGCGGCGCGGCCGCGATGCGTTTGGCCCGGTCGGGGCTGAGTGCCTTGCTGTGTTGGGCAAGATATTGGCCGATAAGTTGCCCCCGCTCGACTTGATTCAGCGCCTCGATTTCGAGCACGGGCCAGCGGCGTTTCTGCAAATCATCCAGCGCACGACCCGGCAGTGTCGAGAGGATTAGCCTCACGTTGTCTGGAATCACGGGAGGCAGCCAAACAAGGTCCGGTGCTCCGTCGTGATCCTCCAACTGGTTTAGAGCGTCGAGGATAATTACAATCCGACTGCGCGCCGAAGCCATCGAAAGCCAATTGGCAAAGGCGGGGCGCAAAGCATCGGGGTGATTGGGGATTTCCTGTTCGATCCCAAAGCGTCGCTTGAATTCGGCCATAATCCGTCTAAGCATTGCCGCCCAGTTTGAACTATGTGGCGTACCGCCAATGAAATGCAGGAGCAACAGATCACCCGAATGTTCAGCTAGGTGACGCAAGGCCCAGTTCGCCAACAATGACGATTTGCCGGAGCCGGATTCACCGATTACCACGAGCGGCGCGTCGTTGCCCGCTGCGTGGTCGTCGAGGCGATCGAAGTATTCCTGCCGCCCGATGTAAACCCGCGCGCGGCTTCGAGCAAAGGCTTCGTGATCGGCGGCTTCTCGGTCGAGCGGATCAGGCTTAGAGCCTTCAGGATAAAGATCGTTGATGAGTTTCGTGAAATCTTCGAGCACCCATTCTCCAAGTTCCTCGGGACTCGCATAGCACTCACGAATCCGGCAGACCTGTTCATCACAAGCCCGGCGGATATCGGTCTTGAGGCGCTTGAGTTTCTCGCCGTGCTCGGCGCTCTCTGCCATGAAATCCGCTTTCTTTTCGTCCGGGACGCCGACCACCATCTTTGGATCCCGGAAATAGAAATAGGCGTGTTGGTGCATCACCTCGTTGCGCAGGACGCCATGAACGATCTCCAGTTCGGTAACTGACTTGTTGCGATGCTCCTTCAGCCAAGGTTGTTGCGCGACGAGATCATCGGAAATGCTTTGAGGTATCCAACCATAGCGCTCGCCCAGGAGACCGATGAAATAGGGGTTGCATCGGTTGATTTCTTCCAGACAGATGGGCAGAACTTTGCCCTCGGCAGCGGCTTCATCGGTGACACCCCACCGCAAATCCACCTCTCCCCATGTGACGCCGCGCGATTCGCAGAGTTTGCGCAACTGCGGAAAAACGAACTTCACCAAGTGATCCCGCTCCGCACCCATATCACGAAAGGTGGAGGAAATGAAGACGCGGATGTGGCGGTCGTGCTGCAAATCAGATAAAGCATCACTCATAGGGTTACAACTATCTGTCTATAAGTTCGAGCGCGGTGATTAGTTATCATGCTCCGCGGATTTAGTTCGCCATTATACTCCGGCCGAATGCATTGCGAGGTAATACCACTCGCGTGCTTCGGCGAGAAGCGCACGCTCGATCGGTTCCACTACCCGTCGAACGGCTTCCTGACTCTGGGCGAGCCGTAGGCGCGCTTCGGCGGATTCGATCAGTTCTAGCATGGCGTCGTAACGCACCTTGCGCCGTCTCACGTCGAAGAGGATGGCCAGTGAAATCAGGGTGGATGCTACGACCGGTGCAAAGGCTGGGATGAACAAGAGCCAACTGTGAAGCAATGTGCGGTGACCCGCCAGAATGCCCGCAAACACCGCGATCAGCACGAGCGCGGTCAGGCCGGAACAGGCCACTGCGACCGGCTCGATCCGCCCCTGCTTTTTGGCACGGAGAAGCTGCTTCCTGAAGTAGTCAGCCTCGTCTTGAAGGCGTTCTTTTTCATAAGATGTCTTAAATGCTTGGAGTTGTCCGTCCGCCTCGTAACAGGCGGCATTCGCGTTCGTGTTGCAATCGTCCCTTTGTTCGAGCCGGGCGAACCGCAGGGAGATCACCAGGCGATTAAACTCCGGGACCGCTGGATGCCATATTTGTGAGAGATCGAGCGGAGACGCCCAGACGGCGTGAGCGGAACGGCAGAGTTCAGCGGCGAAGCGGTACCGGGCTTGCCGATGCTGTGGTCGCCGCCAGGACAAAATCACGAGCATTGTGAGCACTCCTACGACACAAAGTAGAGCGCAAAGCACAAACGGAGCCGCAGTGTACCCCCGTGTGAGGACCGCCGGTGCGAGGATGACAGCGCCCGACTGCAACACCAATGTCCAGATCATCCCTGCGCGATAACTCCAGCCCTTGGTTACTGCGGCGGCGTCCGCGCGTTGATACAACTCCAACACCGCTTTGCGTCCCGTGTCGTCGGACACGGCGGATTGCGAACATGGAAGAACACCACGCAGGGTTGCCGCAGGAGCACTTTTTATCCCAGGCAAAGCGTGGAGTTCGGACATCAATTGGTCATAAAATGGAAAGGACGCCCATTCGTCTTTCTTAACCTCACCTGTTTTGGAACAGATCCAGAGGACCGGTTTCCCCTGGGTCTTGGCGTAAGCAATGATCTCTGCAGTGCCGCCGTGTCCCCGTGCCGGTTCACCGTCCCATACTGCTAGCAGCAAGTCCGCTTCATCCAGCATCCGCAGCCCGGCATCCAGGTAGGCCGATGCCCGAATCTCGGACTGCCGCAGCCTTTCCAGACGGATTTCAAGGGAGCCGACAACCACATCGATCGCCCGCTTTAGGCATTCAGATGCCCGGCCCCATTCTTCGGCGGTAAAATCATGCGAAAATTCGGCCTCCGGCATCGGCAGGATAGCCCGCCATGGCATACCCGCCGCCAGCGCCTGCTCCGCGAAGAGGGTATCGGCACCCGCCGCGATCGACGATTCAGCAACCACAGTTCCGTTATTCTGACCTGCTGCCACGCGAACTGCCTGCAATCGCTCCCGCATGACGGATGCGACCCGTTCCTCGTGCGGAAGACGGCGATGGCCGACGCAGGCAACAACCCATCGGCTGCGAATGTGGGGATTTCTCATGATTTACATTCTAAAGCAGGTGGTCCAACCTAACATTTTTGCAGGCGTAGAGCTGCCCTATCTCCTGTAGAAGCGGGATGAGCCGCAGATTGTCGATTCCAAAGCCGCCGTGCTGCTTCGCGATTCTCGCCACTTCCTCTGTCGTGTAAAAGCGGTCGTAACGCACGTAGGAGAATTTCTTGTCGGAGGGGCGTCCGGGCGTTTCGGGAATCAAATCTCCCACCTCGGTGTCGATCGCGTCACCGAAACGGCATTCACCAAGTACTCGGCATGTCAAATCCTGCTGTAAACCGATGGTGTCAAGAAATGCGCCGAGGGACATGCCCACTTGTGCAAGTCGGCTCGGAACCGCCGCGCGTTTGGGATTCCATACAGTACGCAAACGACGGGTTCCGATTGAGACCAAATGCAGTTTGTCCGTCCCCGTTTCCCAGTCCCCGCCGTAGCACGGCAGGGTTGCCATGAGAAATGCAATTTGGCTAGGGTTGTTGAAGGGCGTGACTGCGCCATCAATAAAAAGAAATCGCTGCGAACCAAGTTGAATCGTTTCCGGAGGAAAGTACCAGGGTGCGGCGGCGCTCGCACGCACCAACTGCCATAGCGGCAGGAGAAGGTTGCACTCCAGATCGGGCGAGCCATCCTCTTTGAACCGCTGGTTATACTTCGCCTTGGGATTGTTCGACACCGGCCAAGACGCCCCGGTGGTGGCGTTGCGCATCACCAAAAGCAGCCGCGTTTTGAGAATTTCGCTGCCGAGCGTGGCAATTTCCCCGTTCGCTTCCCGGAAATAGTCTTTCAGAAACGCCGCGAGCCCCTCCTGGCAGAACTTGGCCCGGTGCCATTGCCAGAGAGGCGCCTTGCGAAACATTGCCGTCGCCTTTTCAATGTAGAGTCGCCGAATCTCGCCAACCTCGCCGCCGCACGATAGGAACGTGCCGACAATGGCCCCCGTGCTCGTGCCGGCGATCATCTGGAAATGATCGGCGAGAACAAGCCCTGGTCTCCCGTAATGATCGCGCAAGAGGTGTTCGATTCGAGCAAGCACCTCGATGGTGAACAGCCCAAAAATCCCGCCGCCGTCCAAGGAAAGAATGCGCTTCCGGGCATGATGGGAGGAGGTCAACAAGGACGACTCCTTTCATTTGGACTACCGTACGCGAGGATGCGAGGACGCGAAGTCCTTTGGTGGCACGGGATTGTGCAAGCAGAAGCGGGCATGGCGTTTATCTCCAAGTGCCAGCAAGGCCAGGATCATTCACCGCGAATGCCTCAGCGTCCAACACTCATGGCCCAGTGTGTACTGGGCGACAGCCAATGTCGATATTTTCTGCCGTTTCTGGCGGCTCCGAGCCAGCAGGACTACGGGCCTCCAAGCAGCCCTGAGTCGGCAAACAGGGATTCCTCGTAACGCAGAAACCGCACAGGCTTTACGTGGATGACGCTTCTGTCCTATTCTGCCTACCTATGGTCAACGAATCGCAGGTGGAACAGCGGTGCGACTTCAAATACTGGGCGTTCATCAGCTACAGCCACGCAGACAAAAACTGGGCCGACTGGCTGCACCGGGCGCTAGAGACATACCGCATCCCGAAGCGCCTTGTCGGAGCAGAATCGCGCGACGGAAAAGTCCCCTCGCGTGCTTTCCCTGTCTTTCGGGACCGCGACGAACTGCCGGTTTCCGCTGATTTGGGCGGGAACCTCCGGGAGGCACTGTATTCTTCGCGTTACCTTATCGCCATCTGCTCTCCTCGATCCGCGCATTCGCTTTGGGTCAATGAGGAGATTAAGACCTTCAAAAGACTTGGACGCGAAGACCGGGTGCTGGCGTTGATCGTGGATGGGGAGCCGAATGCCAGTGACGGAAAACCGGGCTTTAATGTAAACGATGAATGCTTTCCGGAAGCGATTCGATTCAGAGTAAACGCTGAAGGAGGAGTAGTGTCGACGCGGACGGAACCGATCGCTGCTGACGCGCGCCCAGGGATGGATGGGAGAGCAAACGCAAAGCTAAAACTGCTCGCTGGCATCCTCGGGGTCAATTTCGACGAACTCAAACAGCGGGATCGGATCCGGCGCCGGAGGCGAACGGTAGCAACCATTTTCGCTGTGATCCTGCTTACCGCGTCGAGTCTGGGCATCTGGGAGTTCCAGGCGAGGAGAGGAAGGGAACGTCTGGAAAGGCAGCGCCGACAGCAAATCGCGGAGCAAGCTGAGGAACAAGGACGCCTGGCAATGCTCACCGGGGATATTCCGCTTGCTGTTGCGAGTTTTGAAAGGGCACTTGCGGCGGCTCCGGTGGATTGCCCCGCCACGAAACTCATGCTCGGTGTTGCAAAACGACAGAGCGACGGAACAGCCACGGTGTTGGAAAGGGGGGAAGAGAGGGTGTTTGAAATGCATATGGACTCGACGGGAGCGAATCTGCTGACAATCGGAAACGGACAAAGAGTTGCGACTGTCTGGGATCTCCGCACCAACCGTGTCATACGAGAGTTTGGGGGGCATAAATGCGCTTTCGGCGGGTCTTTCGGACCCCAGTTCAATTTCAGAGGCGATAAACTGCTTTGGGCTGACAGCGATCGCTGGGTCGTTCACGATGTCATCGCTGGAACCGAAGTCTGGCTGCCGGGTGGCTCTTTCAGCCGGTTCTGTTTCCTCGGCAATCAAGCTTATGTGCTCGGGTGCCGCGAACCCAAAAACGGTAACAATGATCTTCTCTGTTTTGATGTTTTTGACGGGATAACAGGTTGCGCGTTAAAACACTTCGATTTTGGCTGCGGAAAAATCGGCGGACTCCAAGCAGATGCGATGGGCCACACTGCGTGCTGCGGTTGGTTCAGCCCCGCACCGACTCCAGCAGGAGTGAGCTTTTGGCAAGGCGAACCGCGGCTGAAATGGTTCGAGATAAAAACAGGCAAAGTCATTGCCGATCTACCGCGCCATGACTCGGCGTCGCCCGAACTCAGCCCCGACGGGCAACGTTTGCTCTACCTTCGCCCTGACGGCGTTTTTGAGGTGCGTTCGAGAGAGTGCGTTTTGTGGACGTTCCCGACAGCAAACGCCATCATGCCGGAAGCCCATTGGTCCCAAGGCGGTCGCTATGTGATTTCCAATATTATGGGAGAGACAAGCGTACGTGATGCCACAACTGGAAAACTGCTCTGGAAGGATATCTTTTCGTACTCCTCCACAGATCGATCGGATTCCTACCTCGCTTACGCCGATAGCCAGGGCCGAGTTCGTGTCCGCGAACTGGGAAGCGGAACGATTCTCGCCGAGTTTACTGACCGGATCGGCTGGCCGGATTTGAGTGAGAATCCAGAGGATCGCCTGGTTCAATTTACGCCGGATGCACAGAAACTGCTGCTTGCCGGTTCAGGAAAGAAGGTTAAGATCTGGGATTGGCGCCGTTCCAGGGCGGACCGGTCGGTATTGGGTAATCCGATGGATAGTTCCAAACCGACTAGCGTGCTATTTAGCCCGGACGGCACTCTTTTGGGGGTGCGCAAAGACGATGCCAGCGCGATAGTTTATGAACTCTCGACCGGACGACAACGAGTCACGATCAACGCAAGAGAACCCGATGGAGGGGTGCAAACTATGGCGTTCAGCCCGGACGGCAAGAAGCTTCTCACTGGTTCGGAAGTGCCATCCGATCTCTATTCAGCTATCCTGTGGGATACGACGTCGGGGAAGCAGATCGTTCGCCTTGATGATGGCGGGAAAACGGTTTCGGCGAACGGGCGAATAGCAACCCGGTCACCGCTTTTGGAACAGCGAATTAGCGTTGGATGGGGATCGCAGCGAATGATTACCGTCAACTTTAACCTCGGCCTGGGCTGCTTGTGGAATACAGCGGCGCAGCCCGCCAAACTATTAGAGTTTCCGACTGGTTCAGGACCCGCGGACTGGCGAGCAGCGCGCAATGGTTCGATCCATGTTTCAGTCTCAAGAGACGAAAGCCGTTTTATGGTTGCCGACTTTACGGGAACCGTTCGCGTCTTCACACTCGCTGGTGCCAAACTGCTTTCTACGTTACGTCATCCTTTTCAAAACTTCACCTGCGCCGAACTCAGTGCCGACGGATCGACATTACTCACTCGCGACTCGGATTCTCATCTTCTGGTGTGGGACCTAGCGCAATCGAAGCCATTGAGAACGATCAATCCCGGACCTGTAGAAGTGAACGAAGCCCACATCAGCGCTGATGCTAGGTTTGCTTTGGCTGCATGTTCAGATAACTGCGTGCGTTTGTGGGACGTGCGAACTGGTGTTTTGCGAACTACCTTTCGCGAACAGAAGCCGCCGGGAGGAGGCGGCATTGAAACGCTCGGTGCCCCCGTGGACATGCATGCCACCGAATACGCCTCCGGCTTTCTTGCCACCCGAATGGACCCGCGCGGCTTTTGGATCGCAGGTGCAAATGAGGACGGTTACGTCTGCGTTTGGGAGATTGCCACTGGCCGCCAGTTGTTTCGGTGGAAGCTGGATTCTCCGTCACACGATATTCACTTAGCGGTCGCCCCCGATGGTGGCCACCTTGGTGCATTCGGTTTTGATGGCGCAGTGAGAGTATTTGATCTAACCCCACCCAAACATCCATGAAATGATCGCTATTCTTGCGTGAAATGAAGGATCCCGTCCTTGTTGTTAGCAGGCTGTCAGGGCGGACTCGAACGAAAAGTGGGAATCAAGTGAAGTTTGGGCGCTGTGGTTGCGAACTTACACGTTATTCGCCCGTCGGTTTCGTAATCCGCCGCACAGTCATCCCACAGGTGTCCACCAAGACTCCCGGAGGCTTTCCATAATCCGGCCCAATGTTTTCCGAAACGGGGTGCGCCGGATGCCCTGAAAAGGATTTCCGACGCGAAACGGATTTTTGTCTTCGACTCACCTCACCGCTCGCCAGCGAGAATCTCGCTCACAAATTGGCGGATATGAGAGGCGATGATCCTTCCGGCGCCGGGGCTTGGTTTTTGCTTTCCGATGAAATACTCTTCTCCACTCAGCACTTCATCGGATGACCAGGCGGAAAATGGGCCGTCAACGTCAGGAATTACCATGGAGACCTCCGGAATTTCCGTTCGCTTGCTCTGCAAATGGAGGATGCCGCGGTCGTCCAGATAAGCGCGACTGCCGTCGGGCCACCGTGCGGCGCGTAAAACGGCAATATGCTTCAGGTCGGTTTTCGGCGGGCCGAAGGGAATGATGCTGGAAAGCGGGATTTCTGGAATGGCTACCGAAGTAGCGTTGTCGAACTGAATATTTCCGTGCGCCTCACCAATGCGAAACCAGATTCCGTCGTCTGACAGCAGCGCCAAATGGCTCTCGTCCCAGACCCCGATATGGGTGAAGTCGGTCCGAACCTTTCGCCAGGACGGTTTGATTTCGAGCGATAGAAGCTGCTCTGGCGTCTGCGAGTACAACCGGCGGCAGGAATTGTAGGATGCATTGACCCACGTCAACTCCAAGAGGAAATCCCCGGCGGTCGTTTTGAGCAAAAGCTTTCCCATTCCTGCCTGTGCCTGCTGCACGATCGCGGGGTACACCGGTGAAATGCCTCGATCCACAGACCGGACAAGATCATAGACAAACCCTTCATCGTCCACGATCCACGGACCGGAGTCCTCGGCCTTACCCCAGCGTTCATAACTGTTTGCCCAGAGATCCTGCCCGTCGAAAACGAGAACCGGCTTCCCTCGTCCACTTTCATTCAGGTGCCTGAGGGGATACCGCTTCATTTGCAACTGATAATCTTGCTCATTCCAGGCCAGAACACCCACTTCCAGTGGCGCTCCCTGCGACTCCAAGAGGTAATACCGTGACCCAACTGGCCTTGCGAAGGGCGGATGCACATAGCGAGCGAGTTCGAAAGTATCGTCGAAGTCCTTGAAGCGAATCACCACGGTTTGATCTTCGAGGACGACAAGGAGGGTGTCTGCTTTAAGTGAAACATGGAGAGGAATGCTTTCGACGGTATACTCCGTCCGTTCTTGGAAAACGGGAAGGTACCGGTCGCCCATGGCGAATCCCGACCAACGCAGAAGCACGATGCGCCGGCGCTTTGGATCGTGGATGACGGCCAGGAATCCGTTGAATGGCCGGTGGAAAAGGCCCAGAACGGTGTTGCCGGGACAGATAGGACACTGCGAAACACGAACAGCGCCTCGGCTTGCATCCGGCCAATACCAGAAATAGCCCTTTTCCGTCACGCAAAACGCCTTGTCGCGTCCACACTCGGCCCAGATTGCGACTGGCGACTCAGG
>Ga0316232_1001306_pt1 | contig 31406 bp, 29 predicted proteins | sample TBHtaG_FD_206006 | JGI IMG/M metagenome (GOLD analysis project Ga0316232, IMG submission 206006) | Freshwater microbial communities from Trout Bog Lake, Wisconsin, USA - TBH18025_13 | ecosystem: Environmental > Aquatic > Freshwater > Lake > Hypolimnion/Profundal zone | place: USA: Wisconsin... | reverse complement strand
TGCTGGCGGAAAGCTTCAATGAAGCGCCGGACAGCGGCGCACAGCACATCGTCACCCCCGCGGGGCCCATTGGCCTGGCGTTCGTGTGGCGCCGCTTCGATATCGGCGGCGAAGCGCTGTTCGCCTGTGTCATGGCGACGGTGCCTGCCAATCCGCTGCTCATGGGCCTGCCCACCGACCGCATGCCGGCGGTAATCGCACCCGAAGACTGGGCGGTGTGGCTGGGCGAGGCGGCGGCCCCACTCGCTTTAGTGAAAGCCTGCCTGCGCACGGTCGACGATGTGCGCTGGACCATGACGCGGGAAGAGCGGGCCGCCAGCACGCGCCGGGCCCGGCCTGCCGTTTCCGATCCGGGTGGGTTGTTCTAGGTCTGTGTTCTTGTTATGTTCTTATCATGCCAGAGCAACTTGTGCTGCCGGGGCTGGCAGCAAAGCCCACTGACCGGCTGTTCTTCGCCGTTCTGCCCGATGCGCCCGCCACGGCGCAGTCGGTGGCGGTCACCGATACGCTGTTTGGCGCCCATGGCCTTTCCGGACGGCGGCTCAGCCCCCGCACACTGCATGTGACGCTGCATCATGTCGGCGATTTCGCAGGGCTGCCGAACGATGTCGTGGCGCGGGCGACGGCGGCGGGCGAAGCGCTGCGTCATGCGCCGGTGATGGTGCGTTTCGACAAGGCGGGCAGTTTCGTGCGCCGCCACCGCACCCTGCCGCTGGTGCTGCGGGGCAGCGGCCAGGTCATACCCCTGATCGCCTTCCAGTATGCGCTGGGCGAGGCGATGGCGCGGCAGGGTTTCCGCCATGTGCCGGTGGCGCACTATACGCCCCACATGACGCTGCTTTACGACCCGCGCTATGTCGAAGCGCGCGAGGTGACACCGGTGGAATGGATGGCGCGGGACTTCGTGCTGATCCGCAGCGTCATCGGCAAGGCGCGGCACGAAGTGCTGGGGCGGTGGGGGCTGGATGTGGAATAGCGAAACAGGTGCTGGTTACCTGGATGAGCGGTCAAGCCCGCCCATGGGAAAGACCGTGAAGAACTGGCGCTAGAACAGTTTTGCGTATTCTTCCGGCTTGAAGCCCACCGTGATCCGGCCCGCCCGTTCCAGCACCGGGCGCTTGATCATCGAAGGTTGTGCCAGCATCAGGGCGATGGCTTTCCGCCCGGTCAGGTTTTTCTTGTCGGCCTCGGGCAGATTCCGGAAGGTCGTACCGGCGCGGTTGAGCAAGGTCTCCCATCCGGCTTGGCTCACCCAGCCTTCCAGCCTGGCTTTGTCGATGCCTGCCTTCTTGTAGTCATGGAAGACATATTCGTGCTGGTGCGTCTCCAGCCAGGTGCGGGCCTTTTTGATCGTATCGCAATTGGGAATGCCGAACATCGTAACCATGCGCCGACTGTGCCTGTCGCACCGGCGTGGCCGCAAGGCGGCGCTAGGTCGCAAACGCCCGCGCCAGGGCGGCGAACTGCTCCACCGTCAAATCCTCCGGACGTTCCGTCGGGGCGATGCCGGCCGCCACGATGCGGGGCTCGGCATCGGGCGCAAGGCCTTTCAGGCTTTGGCGCAGCATCTTGCGGCGCTGCTGGAAAGCGGCGGCGGTGATGCGTTCCAGGTCACCCAGCGCGCAGGGCGCCAGGGGTTCGGGACGCGGTTCCAGCCGCACCACCGATGAAGTGATCTTGGGTGGCGGCACAAAGGCCTGCGGGGAGACATCAAACAGGATCTTCGCGGTGGCCCGCCAGGCCGCCAGCACCGAGAGACGGCCATAATGCTCGGTGCCGGGTCGGGCAACGATGCGCTGCGCCACTTCCTTCTGGAACATCAGCGTGCAGCTTTGCCAGAAGGGCGGCCATTGCGCCGAGGTCAGCCAGCGGATCAGCAGCGCGGTGCCGACATTGTAGGGCAGGTTGGCGGCGATGCGGGCACCGCCATTTCCGGAATTGGTGCCAAACAGCGCCGTCTCGTCGATCTTCACGGCGTCGCCGGAAATCACCTCCAGCTTTCCCGGCCATGCGGCCGCGATCTCGGCCAGGGCGGGCAAGCAGCGCTGGTCGCGTTCCACCGCCACCACCTTGGCAGCGCCTTGCCCCAGCAGTGCCCGCGTCAGGCCGCCGGGGCCGGGGCCGACTTCATAGAAGACGCCGCCCTCGCTCGCGCCGGCGGCGCGGGCGATCCTGGCGGTGAGGTTGAGATCGAAGAGAAAGTTCTGGCCCAGCGACTTTTTCGCCGCCAGGCCATGCTTCGCGATGACGTCGCGCAAGGGGGGCAGGCCGTCGCTCATCGCATCATGGCCTTAGCGGGGCCGGTCCTCACTTGATCAGCGCCGCATCCACAATGGTGCTGTCGTTGTGTTCCTGGATGTTGGCGTCGCGCCGCAGGTCGCGCATGTAGCGCCGCGCCATGGCCGACATCTGCTCCTGGAAGATGTCGCCCTCGATCTCGTCACGTGTCGGCAGCTTGAAGGCGATACTGGGCGGCGGCGCGCGCTTGTCGCAACGGGCGATGAGCTCGATGCCGGCGTCGGACTGGAACGGTGCGGCGACTTCGCCCGACGCGGTGCTGGCGATTGCCTTCTGAATCTGCTCACTGACGTCGGTGAGCTTGACGAAATCCTCGTTGGTGCCGGGATTGACGAGCCTGGCGAACTGAAGCGGGCTCATATAGATCGTGCCCTTGAGCTGGGGGTCCTGCGACAGCTTCTCCAGCATGTCGCAGGAAATAGCGGCTTCCCGAATCTGGTTCGCCGCACGCATGGTGGATTTCAATGCCTCGGGCGCTGCGTTGGCCGCTATGGGCAGCAGCAGGCGCGCCAGCGGCAGGGTGCCGGGCGGGCTGGAGGGCGGCGGCGGCGCCTGGACGACAGCGCTGCCCAGGGCCTCCTGCCGTTCCGGCAGGCCCAGCAGGTACCAGCCGCCCTTGGCGCGGATCGGGCGGGAAATCTCGTTGACGTGCATCTCCTTCAGCGCGGCGTTGAGGTCGGGATCGAGCTGGCCGTCATAGATCCAGCCCATGTCGCCGCCCATGGCGGCCGAGGGGTTGCGGCTGAATTGCTGCGCCAGGTTGCGGAAGGGCGCGCCCGCGTGAATCTTGGCCTCGATGTCCTCGATCTGCTTTTTGACCTCGGCATCCTTGTCGGGGTTGTCCACGGGCAAAAAGATTTCAACCACGTGGTAGTGGGTCTTGCTGGCGCCTTCGGTGGCACGACGCAGCGCGTCATTGACCATGGCGGGCGTGGCGACGACCTCATCGCCGAAACGCGCCATCAGCACCTTGTGCCAGGCGATCGCGACGGTCTGCTGGGCGCGCAGCACGTCGATGCTGGAGCCGGCCTTGGCCAGGGAGTCGCCCAGTTCCTTGACGGTGACATTCTGGCGCTTGGCGAACTCCTCCAGAATCTTGTCGACCTCCACCGGGCTGACGGTGATGCGGCCCTTCCGGGCTTCGGCGATCTGGATATGTTCGTCGATCAGCTGCTCGAGTTGCTGCTTGCGGGCCCGCTTGATGTCGTCGGCATTCGGCTTGAAGCCCGCCGTGGCGAAGAAGAGGGCGACGCGCTGGTCGAGTTCGAAGTCGGAAATCGAAAGATCGCCAACGGTGGCGGCGATGCCGTTGCTGGTGCTCTTGGCCACGATGGGGCCGGCGCTGGCCGGGGCCGGCGTCGCCGCGGCGACGGTGGTCGGCGTGGGCGCCGGAGCGGTGGCCGGTGCAGCGGCGGCGGGCGCCGGACTGAACGCGGCGGAGGCAGGCACCGAGGCCGCGTTGGCCGCGCCCGCGGCAGGAACGGCGGCTGCGGTGCGCAGCGGCTGGGCCGTGGCGCACAGACTGGCGAGGGCCAGGGTGGCGGCGCCCAGGGAAAGCGATGTGGTCAGACGCATGGTCGCAACAGGCCCTATAGCGAGTAATCGGAGGGTCGGGTCACACGCGAGCGCTCCGCCGGACAGCCGGCCTTCCGCCCCCTAACCGTCTGCCAGAATAAGCAATTTTGCGGCTCGATCAAGGCTGTCTGGAGCAGTTCCTGCGGGGAAACACAAGGAAAAATAAGGCTTTAGCGATGCAGTGCGGCGAAAACATCCTGCGGGAACAGGCTGAAGGGCTGGATGGTGGTGCTGCCGGTCTTGAACTGCAGCCGCAGAATCACCGCCGTAGAGGGCGGCAGGCCCAGCACCAGGTCGGAGGTGTAGCGCCGACGGTAGGCCAGTGAAATCGCCAGGCATTCGTCCTCATAGCCCAGGCCATACTCGGTATCGATGAACTGGTTGGACAGCAGGTCGCGCCGCGCCGCCGCGAAGACATGCCAGCTGTCCCAGACATTGAGGTCAGTCTGGCCGGTGAGTTCCTCGCGGCTGGGCAGCCCCAGCCCGGCGGACGGCGGGAGCTGGACATAGGCGACCTGCAACGACGAGCGGCTCCAGCTGCCGGTGACATAGATCTCGTTCCGGTTGATTGAGCCGTTGCTGCGGTCGAAATCGAGCCGGTCATTGATGCTGAGATGGGGGAACTTGACGCTTAAGCTGCCGATGATGTCCGAAACCGTGCCCTTCTGGCCGGCGAAGTCCGCCAGCACAGGGTCGGGCTTGAGGCGAAAGGTCTGGCCCAGCATCGTCTGCACTTCGCCGCCTGGGAACAGCGCCTCGGCGTTGAAGCCGACATTGGCGCGCGGGCCGCTTTCCACCAGGTCATAGCCCGGCAGCTGGTTGAAACTGAAAATGTTGGTGTCGTTGAATTCGAAGTCGGTGCTGTCCTCGTTGCGCAGGCCGGCGGGATTGCCGCCATAGGGCTGCGCCACCAGCTGCGCGATCGGTTCCAGGATATAAGAGCGGCCGCCCTGGCCTTGGGCGATGAAGGGCCAGCGCCAGTCCAGCGCCGCATACGGTATCGCGCGGCTGATAGTGCTGGTGCCCTTGGCCAGCGTGGTGGTCGCGGTGGGCGTTTCCAGGCGATAGCCGTCGCCGCGGACATCCGCCGTGAAGGTCCAGAGCTGGCCCAGCGGTCCCACCAGCGGCAGGCGCCAGCGCACTTCGCTGCTGAGGCGCTGCTGGTTGATGCCGTTGCCTCTGGTGAGCGCGATGCCGTTGAGGTCGAAACGCAACTGGCCGCCGAAGATGTTCTGCATCGGGATGAAGCTGTATTCCAGAAATGGCGCCGCCACCGGGATGGCGCTGATGGCATCGGTGGCGCGCAGGCCCTGGAAGAAGAAGCCGGTGAGCGCCAGGCGGCTGCGGCCGCTGTCATTTTCCAGGAAAACGCTGCTGTTGAGGCGGTCCAGGAAGGAAATATCGTAGAACCGCATATAGGCATTGTTGTTGGTGAGCTGCAGGTCAAAGCCGCTGCGCCAGTCGCCGCCGAGATCGAAGCGGCCCGAGCCGAAGATGTGGTCGTAGAACTGCGCCCCTGTGCCGGTGGCGCCCAGGCCGCCATCGGACTTGTAGGCGCCCGAGGCTTGCAACCACATGCCGCTATTGTCCCAGCGCTGGCGGTATTCGACGTCCAGCACGTTGCCGCCCAGGCTGGAGATCATCGGCGTGATCGTCAGGTCGTGGGTTGGCGACAGCGCCAGGTAGTAAGGCAGGCGCGCGAAATAGCCGAACTTGGTGGAATTGCCGATGTCCGGCGTCAGAAAGCCGCTGGCATAGCGCACCGTCGGATCGGGCAGCGACAGATAGGGCGACCACAGCACCGGCACGCCGAAAGCTTCGAGCCGGGCGTTCGTAAAGCGCACCTTGTGCTTGGTCTGGTCATAGACCACCCGCTCCGACTTGACCTGCCACAGCGGCGTGCGGTGGCCGGGCTGGTTGCAAATCTCGCAGGGGCTGTAGACGGCGTGGTTGGCGATCACCATCGTGCCGCCGACGCGCTGGGCGCTGGCGGCGGCCAGCCGTCCATTCTTGCCGATCAGGGCGCCGAAACCATTGAGGACGCCGTTGCGCATGCGATCGGTGAGGACGAGATCGTTGACGAAGAGGACGTTGCCCTTTTCGTCGGTCAGGCTGACATGGCCGGATGCGGTGACCTTGTCGTCATCCTGATTATAGGTGACGCGGTCGGCCAGCAGGATGCGGCCCTGGTCGTCGATCTCGACATGGCCGACGGCCGAAACGGTCTTTTCGTCGCTATTGTAATCGACGCTGTCGGCCCGCAGCAGGACTTGGCGCTCGCCCGCCGCCTGCGGTGTGGGCACCGGCGCGGGTGTCGCGGCGCGCGGCGCGGGGGGGCGCAGCGGGATGGTGCCGGGCAGCTGGCCCAAGGCGGGTGTCGCCAGCGCGGTGGTGAGAAGCAGCGCCGCCAGGAAACGCGGACGCACTAGCCATCCTCCCGGGTGAATACGAGAGTCATGCCGAGCAGGATGGCGGCGATGGCGGGCGCGGTGGCGGCCAGCAGCACCGGTACGGCGCCGGAGCGGCCCAGCGCCTTGGTCAGCTCTTGGAAGAAATAGACCGCGAAGCCTGCGGCGATGGACAGCAGGATAGCCTTGGCCAGGCCGCCCTCGCGCGCCGGGCGCAGCGAGAAGCTGGCGGCCATGAAGACCATGGCGGCGAACAGGGCGGGCAGGGCGCAGAGGGTGAAGAAATAAAGCCGGTAGCGCGTCGGCGAGAAGCCGGCGGCCTGGGCGGCGCGAATAAATGACGGCAAGTCCCAGAAGGACAACGCTTCGGGCGACACGAAGCTGTCCAGGATCTGCGCCGGGGTCAGGGTGGTGGGAATCTGGTAGCTGTCATGGTGGTGGGGCACGCCGTCGGCGCCGGAAACCCAGGCATTGTCGAGCTGCCAGACATGATCGCCGAGCTGGGCGGACTTGGCATCAATGCGGCCGGCGAAGCGTTCGCCCCGGTAGAGGAAGACGGCAACATTCTCCAACCGCTCGCCCTGCTCGGTGGCGTTGAGGGCATGGATCACTGACTGGTCCTTCTGGTCGCCCTGGCGCAGCCAGACGCCATTGTCCGATACCGCCAGCAGTGACGCCTGGCCCTTGATGTAGCGCGCCTCCAGCGACCCGAACTCGGCGAACATGCGCGCCGCGACGGGCGTCGCCACCGTGACGGTGAGCACGCCGATCAGCACCGCCATGCTGAGAGCCGGCATCAGGAAGTCCCAGGCCGAAATGCCGGCCGCGCGGGTCGCCACCAGTTCCTGGCTGCGCGCCAGGCGCAAAAAGGAGAAGACGCCGCCACCCAGAATGGCGAAGGGCAGCATCTTCTGGCCCAGGTCCGGCAGCTGCAGCACCGCCATGCCGATCACCACGCCGGTGCCGACGTCATTTCCGGCGGTGGCGGTGCGGCCCAGAAGCGCGACCACGTCGATGGCGAAAGCCAGGGCGAGAAAACCGCCATAGACCATGCCGACGCCGACCAGGAACTGCAGCGCCAGGTAGCGGTAGAGCGTCCAGGACCAGCTCATGCCGCCGCGTCCTTCATCTGGCGCCGGCGCGTCAGGATGGCGGCAGGACTGTAGCCGGCCAGCGTTGCCACCGCGCCTGCCGCGCCCAGGAATGGAATGAGATAGAAGCCGGACAACAGTTCGGGATTGTTCTGTGCCGCGCCCGCCAGGCCGAAACCGGCGAGATACAGGCCCAGCGCCGCCGCCGCGCCGCCGATGAGCCGCAGGGCGCGCGAGCCGCGCTGGCGCCGGCCCCGCGTCACCGCCGCCAGCGCGATCAGGGCGAAGGCTATGCAGTAGAGCGGCTGCGACAGGCGGTTGTGTGCCTCGACGATGAAGGTGTTGCGGGTCCGTTGTGTCAGGTTCTTTTCCGTTGGCCACAACAGTTCGGGCAGGAAGCGGTCTGAGGTGCGGCGCGTGGTGTCGCGGGCCTCGGAGGCGAAGTCTTCCAGGTTGAGCGGGTAACTCTGGAAGCTGAGGGTGGTAAGCTGCAAGCCGATGCCGGTCTGGCTGGTGGCATTGAACATCACCAGTCGCGCCCCAGCAGGCGTCTGCACCAGCTGGCCGCTGTCGGCGATGAAGGTGGAGGGGCGGGCGCTGTTGCGGCCGTCATGCACCAGGATGCCCTTGAAGCTGCCATCGGGGTTGATCTGACGAATGAAGACGGTGAGGCCCTTGCCGGGATTGGTGAACTGGCCCTCATTGAGCAGCGCCGCGCCGACATCGTGCAGAATGTTGCCTTTGATGTCGTTGAGGGTACGCTGGCCCGCCGGGGCCAGATACATGCTGCAGAGATAGGTCAGGCTCATCACCAGCAGCGCTCCCCACAATACCGGCATTGCCAGCTGGCGCAGGCTGAAGCCGGCCGAGGCCATCACCACCAGTTCGCTGTCGCTGGACAGACGCTGCAGCCCGAACAGGCTGCCGAAGAGGCAGGCGAAAGGCAGGATGATGGTCAGCAGCGACGGCAAATAGAGCAATGCAAGATAGATGAAAGTCACCGCCGACTGGCCGCGATTGATGACAAGATCCAGCAGCTGCAGGCTCACCACCAGCCAGATCATGCTGGTGAGCAGGAAGGCCAGCATTGCAATCGGGCCCAGCAACTGGCCGAAGACATAGAAGGACAGGCGCGGGGGCCTGAACCCACGAGAAAAGGGGCCGCTGGCATATGGCCGGGCGGCGCGCGGCGCAGGGGAAAAGGCGCCCGATATCGCCATCTTTCGTCCGACTCCCAATTCGCCCTAAACTAGCACCGCTTTTTGCCCGTCCGCCAACCGCTCGCCCCCCCAAAGTCTTTAGGAGCCTTGCATGAACATTACTTTCGCCGCGCCTGCAGCCGTTGCCGCGGGAAGCTGGGTGATCGGGGCCGTGGAGGGCGGCGCCCTTCTACCGGCTGCGGTCAGCGCCGACAAGGCGAGCGGTGGGGCGTTGACGCGGGCCCTGAAATTCGCACGATTCAAGGGCCAGCCGGGCCAGATGGTCGAAGTGCTGGCGCCCGCGGGCATCAGCGCCTCGCGTCTGCTGCTGGTGGGGCTGGGCAAGCCCGAAGCGTTGGACGAGAAGGCGCTGGAAACCATCGGGGCGCAGGTGGCGGCCCGATTGCTGACGGCGGGCGAAAGCCGCGGCACCTTCGAGGTCGATGCCCCCAAGGGTTGCAAGGTGAAAAAAGGCGAGATTGCGGCACACCTCGCCTTTGGGGCCAAGCTGCGCACCTACGCCTTCAACCGGTACCGCACGAAAAATCTCGACGACTATGCCCAGAAGCTGGCGGCCATCACATTGCTGACGCCCGATCCGGCGGCGGCGAAGAAAGCCTATGCCGGTCTGGCGGCGGTGGCGGACGGCATCTTCCTGGCCCGCGACCTGGTGAATGAGCCGCCAAATATTCTCTACCCGGAGGAATTTGCCCGCCGCGCCAAGGCGAAGCTGGCGAAGCTGGGCGTCAAGGTTGAAGTCCTGGGCGAAGCCGAAATGAAGAAACAGGGTTTCGGCGCCCTGCTGGGCGTCGGCCAGGGCAGCGCCCGCGACAGCCAGCTTGTCGTCATGCAGTGGAATGGCGGCAAGGCGAAGGGAAAGCCTGTCGCCTTTGTCGGCAAGGGCGTCTGTTTCGATTCTGGCGGCCTGTCGATCAAGCCGGGCGGGAGCATGATGGGCATGAAGGGCGACATGGGTGGTGCCGCCGCTGTCACCGGCCTGATGCTGGCGTTGGCGACGCGAAAAGCAAAAGTGAACGCGGTGGGCGTGATCGGGCTGGTGGAAAACATGCCGGGGCCGGACGCGTTGCGGCCCGACGATGTGCTGACCTCGCTGTCCGGCCAGACCATCGAAGTGCTGAACACCGATGCCGAAGGCCGTCTGGTGCTGGCTGATGCACTGACCTATACCCAGCGCCGTTTCGCGCCGAAATTCGTCATCGACCTGGCGACGCTGACCGGCGCCATCGTGGCGACGCTGGGCTTTGAACATGCCGGTGTCTTTTCCAATGACGATGATCTGACGGGGCGGCTGCTGTCGGCGGGGCGCCATACCGGTGAGCGGGTGTGGCAGCTTCCGCTCGATCCTTTCTATGACAAGATGATCAAGTCCAAGATCGCCGACATGAAGAATATCGGCGGCGCCAATTCCGGTGCCATCACCGCGGCCCAGTTTCTCAAGCGATTCATCGACAAGGATCAGGCCTGGGCACATCTGGATATCGCCGGCGTCGCCTGGCAGGACGGCGAGCAGAAGCCGATGATTCCCAGCTGGGGCACCGGCTGGGGCGTGCGGCTGCTGAACCGGCTTATCATCGAGCACTACGAGTGACCGAAACCCTTTTCTACCATCTCGAACGCCGCTCGCTGGAGGAAGTCCTGCCCGGCCTTGTGGAAAAGTCGCGCCAGCGCGGCTGGAAGGCGTTGATCCGCGCCGACACCGCCGACCGCGCCGATACGCTCGACACGCTGCTCTGGACCTATGACGACCAAAGCTTCCTGCCGCATGCGCAACTGGGTGACGGCGAGGCGGCGCGCCAGCCGGTACTGATCACGGTGGAGGAGGGCAATCCGAATGCCGCCGAAATCGTCTTCTTTGTCGGCGGAGCCAGGCCAAGCGACTGGGCGGGCTTGAGCGCGCTGTCGCGCATCGTCATGCTGTTCGATGGCCGCGACGAAGTGGCGCTGGCGTCGGCCCGCGTGGCATGGAAGGAGGCCAAGGGGGCGGGCCACGATGTCACCTACTGGAAGGAAAATCTCTCCGGCAAATTCGAAAAACAGAATTAGAAGACTTAATTATTGGCGCGGTTCCGGGCGGAGTGAACGGCAACCGCGTATGAACGCTTCGCACTTTTCCTGGAACCGCTTACGAGGACCGCTTGGATATCTTTTCCCCCATCAATATCGCGATCTTCCTGATCGACGTCGCCCTGGCGATCCATGTCGTGCGCACCGGGCGCTCGATGCTCTGGCTGGTGGGGATGGCGATCACCAGCTTCATCGGTTCGCTGGGCATATTGGTGCTGGTGGGCATCTGGCTGGCCTATCTGGTGACGGCGGTGATTCCCGATTTCCTGGGCAGCAACAACATGCGCCGTTTCCGCACCGGCCTGCGCGAGGCGGCCGATCCGGGGCGCGACTATCGCGAGAAGAAACGGGCGGCGGCGATGATCGGTTCGGTGGATTCCAAGCGCGCCCTGGCGGAGGAAAGCCTCAAGCGCGGCCTGCATGCCGAGGCCATCGCGCTTTACCAGGATGCGATGCAGGGCCCGCTGGGCGATTCCGATCCCACCCTGCTGAAGGGGCTCGGGCGGGCCAAGCTGATGGCGGGCGATGCAGCGGAAGCCGAGCGGCTGTTCATCCGGGTGCATGAACTGGACCCTCCCGCCTTCGATGCCGAAGTCGAACTCGACTATGCCCGTGCCCTGGAAATGCTGGGCAAGACCGAGGGGGCGATCCGGCAATATGAAAGCGTGGCGCCGCGATATGCCGGCGAAGAGGCGAAGGTGCGCTTGGGCTTGCTGTTGGAAAAGAGCGGCCAGGATGGGCGGGCACAGCAGATTTTCCGCGAAGTGCTGGAAACCGGCCGCGAGGCGCCAAGCTATTATCGCGCAAGACAGGGCGAGTGGCTGAAGATCGCCAAGCAGCACTTCAAGGGTTAGGGCTTGTCGTTGTCCGGTTTGCGCTGCGCCAGCCGCGCCAAGGCCACGGTCTGGCGATGCCATTGCCGCGTCGGAATGGCGGGCAGGCCGCCGATGGTGGCGCCGTCGGGGATGTCGTGGATGACGCCGCTCTTGGCGGCGATGCGGACATGGTTGCCGATCACGACATGGTCCTTGATCGCGGCATGGCCGCCCGCCATCACATAATCGCCCAGCGTGGTCGAGCCGGCGATGCCGATCTGTGCTGCCAGGACGCAGCCTTTGCCGATACGCACATTGTGGGCGATGTGGATCAGATTATCGAGCACGCTGCCGTCGCCGATCACGGTGTCGCCCAGACTGCCACGGTCGATGGCGACGTTGTTGCCGATATCGACATGGTTGCCGATCACCACCCGCCCCAACTGGCTGATCTTGGTCAGGCCGGCGCGCGTCGGCACGAAGCCAAAGCCTTCGCCGCCGATGGCGCTGTTGGCGGCGATGCTGACATGGTTGCCGATCAAGGCGTGGCTGATGCTGCAATTGGGCCCGATGCTGCAATCCTCGCCGATCTGCGTACCCACGCCGATCACGGTATTGGCGCCGATGCGGCTGCGGGCGCCGATGCGCACGCCCGCTTCGATCACGACGCCGGGCGCCAGCTCGACATCGGGGGCCAGCACGGCCTCATCCGCGACATGGGCGCTGACGTGATGACAGCCATTGGCGGTGGCGCGGGGATAGAACATCTGGCCGATACGGGCGAAAGCCAGGCGGGGATCGTCGCAGAGTAGAAGGGCGCAATCGCCATGCGGCAGCCCGCCCAGCTTCGCGCTGGTGACGATGGCGGCGGCGCGGCTGCTGCCGAAGGCGGCGGCATGGCCGGCATCGTTGAAGATGCTGAGGTCGGTGCTTTGCGCCTGGCCCAGGTCGGCGACGTCATGCACCAGCATGGCGCCCCGATCCGGCTGTTGCAGCTTCGCGCCGACCCGTTCGGCGATCGCCGCCAGGCCGAACGGCCCTTCGGACCGGAAAAAGCGCTTGTCTGTCAACCGGCGTCCTCCACAGGAGGCCACGTTATCAGGCGGAGGACGGAAAGATAGCGTAATGTTGTCGCTAGTTACGGCGCAGGGTTGCGCTGCAACAACGTTCAGGAATCGGCCATCGCCGCGTCGTAATCTTCCTGTGCCGCGATCCAGCTTTTTTCCGCCGCTTCCAGCTTGCGGGCCGCGTCGGCGCGCTTCTTGGAGACGGCGCTGCCCTTGGCGGGGTCCTTGGTGAAGAGCAGCGGATCGGACAGCGCCTTGTCCAGCTTGACGATGTCGGCGTTGAGAGCGGCGATCTGCGATTCCGCCGCTTCGATCTTTTCCTTCAGCGGCTTCAGGTTGTGGCGCTTGCCGGCATTGGCGCGGCGCTGCTCGTCCTTCTTCGGCTTGGCGGTGTCAGGCTCGGTGGCGCGTCGCGTCGGCCGGTTGTCGCCGGTCAGCAGGAATTTGCGATAATCGTCAAGGTCGCCTTCGAACGGCTTGACATGCCCATCCGCCACCAACAGCAGCGTGTCCGCGGTGGCTTCGACCAGGCGGCGGTCATGGCTGACCAGGATCACCGCGCCGTCGAAATCGTTCAGCGCCGTCAGCAATTCGTTGCGGGCGTCGATGTCGAGATGGTTGGTGGGCTCGTCAAGGATCAGCAGGTTGGGCTTGTCCAATGTCGTCAGGGCCAGCATCAGCCGCGCCCGCTCGCCGCCTGACAGCTTGCCGACGCTGGTCTGCGACTTGTCGGCGCCAAAGCCGAAGCCGCCAAGCTGCGTGCGGACCTGTTCCACCGTCAACTTGGGCCGGAAATGCTGCAGTGTCTGGATGGGCGTGATCGTGGTGTCGAGTTCTTCGGCCTGGTGCTGGGCGAAATAGCCCACCACCAGCTTGCGCGCGGGCGTGAAGTCGCCGCCCATCACCTGAAGCTTGCCCGCCAGCAGCTTGGCCATGGTCGATTTGCCGTTGCCGTTCTTGCCCAGCAGCGCGATGCGGTCTTGCGGATCGAAGCGGAAGGACAGGCCGGTCAGGATGGGCTTGCCTGGCTCATAGCCGACACTGGCGCGGTCCATGGTGATCAGCGGCGGCGAGGCATCGGTGGCCTTGGGAATGCGGATCGGGGCCACGAACTCGTCCGGCGGGACTTCGACGCTGGCCATCTTGGCCAGCATCTTCATACGGCTTTGCGCCTGCGCTGCCTTGGCCGCCGACGCTTTGAAGCGGTCGACGAATTTCTGCATGTGGGCACGGGCTGCGTCCTGCTTCTTCGCGAAAGCCATATCGTTGGCGCGAGCCGCCGACCGCGTTGCGACAAAGGTATCGTAGCCGCCGGTGTAGAGCTTCACCTTGCCGCGCTCCAGATGCAGGATGAATTCGCAGGCGGTGTTCAGAAGATCGCGGTCATGGCTGACGATCAGGATGGTGCCGCGATATTTCTGGATGAAATTCTCCAGCCACAGCACGCCTTCCAGGTCGAGATAGTTGGTCGGCTCGTCCAGCAGCAGCAGGTCGGGCGCGGTGAAGAGGATCGCGGCCAGGGCGACGCGCATGCGCCAGCCGCCGGAGAATTCCTTGCAGGGGCGCAGCTGGTCTTCGGCCGAGAAACCCAGGCCGGCCAGAATCTCGGCAGCGCGGGCGGGTGCGGTATAGGCGTCTATGGCTTCGAGGCGGTGATAGATGTCACCCAGGCGGTGGCCGTCGGTCTCATGCTCGGCTTCGGCCAGCAGGGCGGTGCGCTCGGTATCGGCTTCCAGCACGGTGTCGAGCAGGCTGACATCGGTGCCCGGCGCTTCCTGCGCCACGGCGCCGACCTTCCAGGCGCTGGGCCAACTGACCTCGCCATCGTCGGGGTGCAAGCGGCCCAGAATGACGTTGAACAGAGTGGATTTGCCCGCCCCGTTGCGGCCCACCAGGCCGATGCGCCGCCCTGCGGGCAGGTTGGCGGTGGCGCCCGAGAGGATTTCCCGGCCCGCGATCCGGACGACGATGTTATCAATTGCCAGCATTTGCGGGGCGTATAGAGCAAGGGTTGCGATTCCGGAAGGCCCGATGCATAAGGCCAGCCAAATTCACCATTTGGAGACAAAAATGGCCGTTTCGCGCACCTTTTCGATCATCAAGCCGGACGCCACGCGCCGCAACCTGACCGGCAAGGTCAATGCCGTGATCGAGGAAGCCGGCCTGCGCATCGTGGCGCAGAAGCGCATCCGCCTGAGCGATGCCCAGGCCAGGAAATTCTATGAAGTGCACAAGGACCGCCCTTTCTATGGCGAACTGGTCAGCCAGATGACCGCCGAGCCGGTGGTGGTGCAGGTGCTGGAAGGGGAAAACGCCGTCGCCCGCTATCGCGAAGTGATGGGTTCTACCAACCCCAAGGACGCCGCCGAAGGCACCATCCGCAAGCTGTTCGCGCTGTCGATCGGCGAGAATTCGGTTCATGGCTCCGACAGCCCGGAAAACGCCCAGATCGAAATTGCGCAGTTCTTCAATGAAGGTGACATCCCCGGCTAAACGGGACGATCATTCTGAGATATAAGGCTCCGGGTCAAACCGGAGCCTTTTTTGCTATGGCCGACATGCAAGGCAAAACCGTCATTATCGCGGGCGCAACCAGCGGCATCGGTGAAGTCGCCGCGATCCGGCTGGCGGAGCAGGGTGCCCGCATTGTCTTTGTCGCCCGCGATCCACGGCGCGCCGAAGCCACGCAGGCGGCGCTGAAGCGGGCCAATCCCGCCGCCGCTCATCAAGTGCATATCGCGGACCTATCGCGGCTGTCCGAAATGAAGCGGGTGGGACACGAAATAGCCGCCACCGAGCCGAAGATCGACGTCCTGATTAACAATGCGGGCGCGATTTTTTCCAAGCGTGAAGAAACGGCGGACGGGCTGGAGATGACCTTTGCCCTCAACCACATGGGTTATTTCGTCATCACCAACCTGCTGCTGCCAAACATCGTTGATGGCGGCCGGATCGTTGCGGTGGCGTCGGGGGCGCATCGCGGTGCGAAGCTCGATCTCGATGATCCGCAGCTGCGCAATGGCTTCGGCGGCTGGCGCGCCTATGCCAATTCCAAGCTGTGCAACATCCTGTTCACCCGGGCGCTGGCGCGGCGTTGTCCCCGCGGCATCACCGCCAACTGCCTGCATCCGGGTTTCGTCGCCACACGTTTCGCCGACCAGAGCGGCGGCTGGACCCAGCGCCTGGCCGGTTTCGCCAAGGGGCTCAGCGCCATCACGCCGGAGGAGGGCGCGAAGACGATCATTTATCTGGCATCATCGCCGGAGGTGGCGGGCGTCAGCGGCAAGTATTTTTACGTGTGCAAGCCGGCGACACCGACCCGCGCCGGGCAGAATGATGAGGACGCGGAACGGCTGTGGCAGGTTTCCGCCAAAATCGCAGGGTTCTGATTTTGGTCGCTTCGGCTTTTGCCGACGCTCTTTGCTATGCGAACACCGCCGCGCCATCCTCCAGCCGCACCCGGCCTTCGCAGACCAGCCGCACCGCCGTGGGGTAAAGCCGCAGTTCGGCTTCCAGTACCCGCGCCGCCAGTGTTTCCGGCGTGTCCTTGGCCAGAACCGGCACGGTGGCCTGGGCAATCACCGGCCCGGCATCCAGTTCCGGCACCACGAAATGCACGCTGGCGCCGGACTGTTTTTCGCCCGCTTCCAGCACCCGTTCATGCACGCGCGTGCCTTTGTAGGCGGGCAACAGTGACGGATGGATGTTCAGCAGCTTGCCTTCCCAGGCGCGGACGAAGCCGTCGGAAAGAATGCGCATGAAGCCGGCGAGGCAGACGATCTCCACGCCCGCTTCGCGCAGCGCGGCATCGATCTCGGCGTCGAACGTTTCGCGCGTCTTGCCGCCGTGCGGAATGACCTTGGTGGCGATGCCGGCGGTGCGGGCCCGCATCAGGCCGTAGGCGTCTTCCACATTGGCGATCACCAGCACGATCTCGGCGGGAAAACTGTCGGCGAAGCTGGCGTCGATCAGCGCCTGCAGGTTGCTGCCGCGGCCCGAGATCAGCACACCCACCGGGCATTTGCTCCCTGTAGCTATTGCTGCGGTGCTCACAGCTTCAGCGCACCAGTATAGCGCACCTTCGCTTCACCTTCACCGGCCACGAGCTTGCCGATGCGGGCGCCGCCGCCAAAGGCCGCAATCACGGCGTCGGCATGGGAGTCGTCGGTGATGGCGATCATGCCCAGCCCGCAATTGAAGGCGCGCAGCATTTCGGCTTCCGCCACGCCGCCTTCCCTGGCCAGCCACGGGAAGACCGGCAGGGGCGCCACGCGCGCCAGGTCGACCTCCGCATCCAGGCCCTCAGGCAGGCAGCGCGGCAGATTGTCGGTGATGCCGCCGCCGGTGATGTGCGCCAGGCCCTTGACGCCGCCGGTGCGGATCGCGGCCAGCGCGCTTTTCACATATAGCCGGGTCGGCGTCAGCAGGGCTTCGCCCAGCTTTTGCGACGGCGCGAAGGGTGCGGGCGCGTCCCAGGACAGGCCGGTCTTCTCCACGATCTTGCGCACGAGCGAGAAGCCGTTGGAATGCACGCCGCTTGAAGCGATGCCCACCACGACATCGCCCGGCTGCATCGTGCCGGTGCGGGGCAGGATGCCGTCGCGCTCCACCGCGCCCACCGTGAACCCGGCCAGGTCGAAATCTCCCTTGGCATAGAGGCCCGGCATCTCCGCCGTCTCGCCGCCGATCAGGGCGCAACCGCTTTCCTTGCAGGCCCGCGCGATGCCTTCGATGACGATGGCGGCGCTGGCCACCTCCAGCTTGCCGGTGGCGTAATAGTCCAGGAAGAAGAGCGGCTCGGCGCCCTGCACGACGATATCGTTGACGCACATGGCGACCAGGTCCTGGCCGATGCCCGTATAAAAGCCGGTGTCGATGGCGATCTTGAGCTTGGTGCCGACGCCGTCGGTTCCAGAAACCAGGATGGGGTCCTTGAAGCCCGCCGCCTTGAGATCGAACAACCCGCCAAAGCCGCCCAGGTCGGCATCGGCGCCGGGCCGGCGCGTCGACTTGGCGGCGGGACCGATGAGGTCGACCAGCGCCTCGCCGGCATCGATATCGACGCCCGAGTCTTTATAAGTGAGACCGGCCATGGGTTCCGCGGCAGCGCTAGGGTTTCGCCACGTTTATAGAGACGGCCGGCCGCCGTGCAACGTGCTCACGGCGATACACACAGGCTCTCAAGCTTTTCGCGGCATTCCGGCCTTGCGCGGCCATCATGAAAGCCTCGCTTTCGCCACCGGGGCAGGGTGGTATAGTCCCGCCCGCTATAGTCACAGTCCCAATCAGGCGATTCGATGCGTTTTTCCGTTCTTTTTTCCGCCCTTGTGGCGCTCGCCCTGCTGGCCGTGCCCGCCGCCGCCCAAAAAAGCGGCGACCTCTATACCGTCTCCGATATCCATGTGGACGTCTCGGCCCGCTCCTCGACCGAAGCTTTCACCACCGCCATCGCCGGCGGCCGCCCGGAGGCCTTCCAGATTCTCTTCCGCCGCCTGACGCAGCAGAAGGACTGGGGCCGCCAGCCCAGTCTCGATGCCGCCGGGCTGCTGCGCCTCAGCCGGGGCTACAATGTCGCCAATGAGCGGCGCTCCACCACCCGCTACGTCGCCGATGTCACCTACATCTTCAATCCCGACGCCGTGGGCCGGTTGCTGCGCGGCGCCAACATTGCCTTCACCACCCAGGCGCCTTCCAGCCGCGTGCTGGTGATCCCGATGGCGCCCAATGTTTCCGGCGGCGGCTGGGCCAATACGCTGGCCGCGCCCGCCGCCCAGGCCAGTGCCATGGTGCCTTACAGCCTGCCGTCCGCCGACGATCTGCGCGCCATGGCGCAACTGAACTTCGATGGCGCGCAATGGAGCGATGTCGCTGCCGCCGTCACGCGCGAGCACGCCAATGGCGCGGCGCTGGTGCAGGCGATCTATGCCAAGGGCAAGATCACCGTGAATATCCGCCTGCTGGCGCCGAACCAGGCACCGACCAAGACCAGCGTCGATGTGCCCATGCCCGGCACGGTCGGCACCGCCTATCCGGCGGCGGCCAGCGCGGCCCTGGCTGCCATCGACGATCTGTGGAAGGCGCGCGTCACCATCGATCCCGGCCAGCGCGGCCGCCTCACCGTCGACATGCGCATCGCCAGCCTGGAGCAATGGGGCGAGGCGCAGGCGGCCTTGTCCGCCACGCCGCTGGTGACCAACGTCACCCTGATCGCCATGGATCCCGGCTATGCCCGCATGGTGATCGCCTATAATGGCACCGCCGACCAGTTGCGCGACGCGCTGGGCGCGGCCCATCTCACCCTCACCAACCGGGGTGGGCAGTGGATGCTCGCATCCGGTGGCTGAAGCGCGCCCCCGCCGGATCGCCTGATGCAACAGCTGGTTCTTCCCATCGTGCCGCGCCCAAGGCTGACCCGCGCCGATTTCATCGCCGCGCCCGGCAATGAACGGGTGTTGCGCTTCCTGGAATCCTGGCCGCACTGGCCCGCGCCCGCCGCCGCGCTGTATGGCCCTGCCGCCTCGGGCAAGTCGCACCTGGTGCAGATCTGGGCCGCCCTGTCCGGCGCGGTGGTGATTGCCGCCGCCGATCTGGCAGAAATTCCCGCCAAAATCCCTGAAGGCCCCGCGGCGGTAGAGGATATCGATGCCGCGCCCGGCGAGGGCCATGAACGGGCGCTCTTCGCCCTGTTCGAGCGCGGCACCCCGTTGCTGTTGACCGGGCGCACGCCGCCCGCCACCTGGCGTGTCGGGTTGCCAGACCTGGCCTCGCGCTACCGCGCGGCCCTGGCCTTCGACCTAGGCGCGCCTGACGATGCGCTGCTGGCGGGGCTGGCGGCCAAGCTTTTCGCCGACCGCCAGCTGGCGGTGCCCGACGCGGTCATTCGCCTGATGATCGAGCGGCTGGCCCGTTCGCCGGAGGCCATCCGGGACTTTGTGGCCGCCGCCGACGCCCGCGCGCTTTCTGAAAAAAGGCCTATAAACCCGGGGCTTATCCGGGAAATGCTGGCTGCCCCGTTGTAATGACAGCTTCATGCTTTGGGGCTAGGCTGTTTCCCATGTCCACAAACGCAGAACCCGTCGCGGCCAATGACAGCGCCCGGGGCGAAGCCACGCGAATCGACAATGGCGACGAAGCCACGCGAACCGATGACGTTGTCGGCCTGGAAGCCCAGGGACGCAATATTGCCCTCGATCCGGCCGCGCCTGGGCGTTTCGTCAACCGCGAACTCTCCTGGCTGGCTTTCAACCGCCGGGTGATCGAGGAGGCGACCAACCACCGCCATCCCTTGTTCGAGCGGTTGCGCTTTCTGTCCATTTCCGCCTCCAACCTGGATGAATTCTACATGGTGCGCGTCGCCGGCCTGATGGGCATGGTGCGTGAAGGCGTCACCACCCAGTCGGCCGACGGCCTTACGCCGGCACAGCAGCTGGCGGCGGTGGACAAGACTGCTCGCGGCCTGATCGTCGACCAGCAGGCGATCTGGGCGGGCATCAACCAGGAACTGCGTGTCGAGCAGGTGCTGGTGGTCGGCCCCGCCGAGTTGTCGGACAGCGACCGCGGCTTCCTGCGGGAGCAATTCAAGCAGCAGATCTTCCCGGTGTTGACGCCGCTGGCGATCGATCCGGCCCATCCCTTCCCCTTCATTCCCAATCTCGGCTTCACCATCGCACTGGAGCTCGAAGGCCAGAAGGACGGCAAGAATTTCACCGCCCTGATCCCGGTGCCGCCGCAGCTGCGCCGTTTCATCCGCCTGCCGGACACCGGCCGGCGCGTGCGCTTCCTGCCGCTGGAAGAGGCGATCGCGCTGAATTTCGAGGGGCTCTTCCCCGGCAAGAAAGTCTCGGGCTGGGGCCTGTTCCGCATCCTGCGCGACAGCGATGTCGAGGTCGAGGAAGAGGCCGAAGACCTGGTGCTGCTGTTCGAGACGCTGCTCAAGCGCCGCCGCCGCGGCAGCGTCATCCACATGAAGTGCAGCAAGTCGATGCCCGACGGACTGCGCCGCTTCATCACCGCCCATCTCGATCTCGACGAGTCCGAAGTCGTCATCATCGAAAACCTGATGGGGCTATCGGATCTCAGCAAGCTGATCCTGTCCGAGCGGCCGGAACTGCAGTTCAAGCCCTATATCCCGCGCTTTCCCGAGCGCATCCGCGACCATGGCGGCGACTGTTTCGCCGCCATCCGCGAAAAGGATCTCATCGTTCACCATCCCTTCGAGAGTTTTGACGCGGTGGTGCAGTTCCTGCGCCAGGCCGCCGCCGATCCCGATGTGGTGGCGATCAAGCAGACGCTCTACCGCACCAGTTCGGACAGCCCCATCGTCGCCGCGCTGATCGAGGCGGCGGAAGCGGGGAAGTCGGTGACCGCCCTGGTCGAACTCAAGGCCCGCTTCGATGAGGCGGCCAACATCAAATGGGCCCGCGACCTGGAACGGGCCGGCGTGCAGGTGGTCTATGGCTTCGTGGCCCTGAAGACCCACGCCAAGGCCTCGCTGGTGGTGCGGCGCGAGCAGGGCCATCTGGCCACCTATTGTCATTTCGGCACCGGCAACTACCATCCCAACACCGCGCGCATCTATACCGACCTGTCGCTCTTCACCGCCGATCCGGCGCTGGGGCGCGACGCCGCCCAGATGTTCAACTTCATCACCGGCTATGCCGAACCGGTGACGATGGAAAAGATGGCGATGTCGCCCACCAGCCTGCGCGGGCGCCTGATCGACTGCATCCAGCAGGAAGTCACGCACGCCAAGGCCGGACGTCCCGCCGCGATCTGGGTCAAGCTCAACAGCCTGGTCGATCCGCACATGATCGACGCGCTCTACCGCGCCAGCCAGGCCGGGGTGAAGATCGACCTGATCGTGCGCGGCATCTGCTGCCTGCGGCCGGGGGTTGCGGGCCTGTCGGAGCACATCAAGGTCAAGTCCATTGTCGGACGTTTCCTGGAGCATGGCCGCATCATCGCCTTCGGCAACGGGCATGGCCTGCCCCACAAGGAGGCCCGGGTCTTCATTTCCTCGGCCGACTGGATGCCCCGGAACCTGGACCGGCGGGTGGAAACCCTGGTTCCCATCGAAAACCCCACGGTCCATCAACAGGTCCTTGACCAGATCCTGGTCGCCCAGATGAAAGACCAGGCCCAAAGCTGGTATATGCAGCCGGATGGAACCTATGTCCGCGATTCCCATTCGGAAGATGCGGACGCTTTTTCGGCGCACACCTATTTCATGACCAATCCTTCGCTTTCAGGCCGCGGACGCGCTCTCAAGATCCAGAAGCCAAGGTCCTGACTTGGCACCAGTTGCGGATCAGAAGATCAGCGATCTTCGCGGCGCCTTCCCCCAGGTCACACCGGACCGGCGCGGGGTTCCCGTGGCCATTGTCGATATCGGCTCCAATTCCGTGCGCCTGGTGGTTTATGAAGGCGAAAGCCGCACCGCTGCCACGGTGCAGAACGAGAAATCGATTTGCGCCATCGGCCGCGACATGGTCACCAGCGGTCGCCTGCATGCCGAAGGTTGCGCCGAGGCGCTGGAGGCGCTGGCCCGCTTTCGCCTGATCGCCGATGGCCTGAGCGTGCCGGTGCGCGAGGCGGTGGCGACGGCCGCCGCGCGCGATGCCATCAACGGCGCCGAATTCATCGCCCGGGCCGAAAAAGCCTGGGGTTCGCCGATCCGCGTCCTGGCAGGTGAGGACGAGGCCCGCATCGCGGCCGAGGGTGTCATCGCCGGCATTCCCGACGCCGATGGCCTCGCCGCCGACCTGGGCGGTGGCAGCCTGGACATGGTGGGGGTGAAGAACGGCAGGACCAGCGGCGCCCATACGCTGCCGTTCGGCCCCTTGCGGCTGATGGACCAGAGCAAGGGCGATCCCGACAAGGCGCGCGACCTCGTCGACAAGGGGCTCAAGGAGTTGTCGAACCTCGACGCCAACGCGCTCTATGCGGTGGGCGGCATCTGGCGCAGCTTCGCCCGCGTCGACATGGAGGAGCAGAATTATCCCCTGCATGTGCTGCAGCACTACACCATTCCGCGCGGCCGGGCTCTGCGCCTGTGCAGGCTGCTGGCCGGGCTATCGAAGGATTCCATCCGCAAGATCAAGGTCGTCTCCAAGCGCCGCGCCGAAAGTCTGCCCTATGGCGCGGTGGTGCTGGAACGGCTGATCGAGGCAGCGGGCGTCAAGGATGTGGTGATCTCGGCCTATGGCCTGCGCGAAGGGCTGCTCTATTCGCGCCTGCCGGCCAGCGAGCGGTCCAAGGATCCGCTGGTGGATTTCGCCCGCGCCAGCAACTGGCGCTTCGCCCGCGTTCCCGGCCATGCCCAGGAAATGTTCGACTGGACACGGGTGCTGTTTGACGGCGAGAGCGGCGAGGCCGTCCGCATCCGCGAAGCGTCGGCCTTTTTCGCTGACATGGGCTGGCGCCGTCATCCCGATGATCGCGCCGTCGGCGCTTTCAGCCAGGTGCTGACCGCGCCCTTCGCTGGCGCCGACCATCGCGCCCGCGCCCTGATCGCGGCCTCCATCTTCCACCGCTATTCCGGTGATGAGGATTTTCCCCTCGACCTGGGGCCGGTGGGACTGCTGGACAAGGATGACGAGAAGCGCGCCAAGCTGCTGGGCCTGACCTGGCGCTTCGCCTTCTCGCTTTCGGCCAGCGCCGCCGGCGAACTGGCGAACTACAGGCTGCGGGTCACGCCGGCCAAGGTGATCCTGGAAGTGCCGAAGAAGCGCGAAGCCATCGCCAGCGAGCCCGTCCAGAAGCGGCTGGGCGAACTCGCCGATGCGATGGGACGGCGCGGCGAAATACTCGTCGGCTAGGCCCGGCGGGGCTGCTGGGCGCGGCTTTCCGTGGCCGCGACGATCTTCGCCGCATCCTTCTTGCGCGTCTCGGCATGACGGCGGCGTTTCTTTTTCTTCAAGGCATTTTTTCCACGCGCTGCCATTGGACACTCCTGTTCTGTAAGGGGAGCGCGGACGCTAGGCCCTATGCCCCCGATTAGATAGCGTTATCTGCCGCCATGCGGCGGTTCGGCTAGGCAACCTTGATCTTCTGCGCCTTGACCTTCACCCGCAGGATGCCGGTGCCGTTGGGAATATAGAGATAGCCGTCCGCGCCGAACTCGCAATTGGGGGCCGCGCCGCCGATGCGGATGCGGCCGATGCGGTGGCCGGCGGGGTTGAAGATGCCCAGGCCGCTATCGCCCGACATCCACAGATGGCCCGTCGAATCGACCTTCATGCCGTCGCCCCGGGGCATGACATTCTCGGCCTTCATGTCGATGAAGACGCGTTCCGATACCTTGTTGCCCTGGGCGTCAAGCGTGTGGGCAAGCCAGCCCAGCGTGCTGTCGGTGCTGTAGAGCGTGCGGCCATCGGGGGAGATACCGATGCCGTTGGGCATATTGTACTTGCCGATCAGCTTGACGGTGTTGTCCGGCGTAAGCTGGAAGACGCCCATGTAATCCATCTCGCGCGCCGGCGAGATATATTGTCCGCGCTGTTCCGGCGTCGCCTTGTTGACCAGGCCGTAGGGCGGATCGGTGAAATAGATCATGCCGGTGGTGGGTGAGACGATCAGGTCATTGGGGCTGTTGAAGCGCTTGCCCTCGAAACGGTCGGCCAGCACCCTGCGCTTCTTGCTGACGGGATCGATGGCGACGATGGCCCGGGTGCCGCTGTCGGCGGCGACAAGGCCGCCGCGGCCCAGGAAGAGGCCGTTGGTGCCGGGCTCGCGATCGATGTCGGGGTTGGCCGGGGTCTGCAGTCCCGAGGGATGCATCCAGACCGAGAGGCCGCCCATGGGCGCCCATCGCATGATCTGATTGGCGCGGGGATCGGAAGCCAGCAGGTAACCGTCGGCACCGCCCATCCAGACCGGGCCTTCGCACCATTGGAAGCCTTCGGAGACGATGTGTTCGATCGGCGAACTGACGTCTATCAGAGCGTCCAGCGCCGGATCGAAGCGTTCGATCGAGGGCGGCGGGGATGGCGTGGCGGGGCCCCGTCCGGCGCGGCCACCGGCGGGGGCGGCAGGAACCTGCGAAAAAGCGGCGCCCGTGGTCAGACCCAGGCCCAGCGCCGTTCCGCATCCCAGCATCGTGCGGCGCGAAAAGTCCGTCATCTTCAACTCCGTGGATCGTGTTTTGCGCAAGCATGAAGGGACGGCTCCGGTCAGGCAAGCGGCGAAGGCAGGGGAGCGGCCCGCGCCTCTCCTGCGTGCCGCATGAGACAAAGCGCGTGACGCGGTTTGTCCGTGTGACGTTGTTGCGCCCGGTGTCCGCGCAACCGGGCGTGTGATCTTCATCCTGGCACGGGCTGTGTTCCGTCTCGCCTTCCGGATCGGCTTGCCGCGGATGCGATCGGTTTCCGGCGCTGCCGGAACCGGCATGCGTGCCGGTCTGGGCAAGGGGAGGGAGACTGGCTTTCTTGCGTTGCAGCATGAGTGGAAGCTCGCGCGGGCGGCAACTTTTCATTGCACATCTTAAAAGCGCCGCAATGATTTCCCCCTCAACAGCGCGTGCGCAAAGGCGTATGGTGATGCTGTATCGTGTCACCAAAGCAGGAGTTTTGGTATGGAACATGACGCTCACCTCGCCGAAGATGTTGATCAGGCTCGTCCCGGCGCACGAATCATCTCCCTTGTCATCGTCTTTGCGGCGTTGTTCGGCATCGCCGGCTACATCTTCTTCGGGCCCGGCCTCTAGCGCCGCGCCAGCGCCGAGGGTCTGCCTGATCCGGGCGCCTGCTCGCCTGGCCTTTCTGCCCTGCCGGTCGCGGGATGGTCTCTGCCGTGTGCGCTGCAATGCGGTATAAACCGGCCGGCACGGTCGCCCTTGCGCACCGCCCCGGAAAGGGGCTTAAAAGGGCTAAAGCTCCTGCGGAAAGGCCCCTTCTTCCGCGATAGGCGCATGGTTTCAAGGGTTTAAGGAGAGCGTAATGGGTGCGTTTGGCATTTGGCACATTCTGATCCTGGCCGTGGTCGCGCTGGTGCTGTTCGGCGGCAAGGGCAAGATCTCGGACCTGATGGGCGATTTCGGCAAGGGCGTGAACAGTTTCAAGAAAGGCCTGGGCGAAGGCGCCAAGGAAGATCCCAAGGTCATCAACGGCGAAGCCCGTCCCGCCGAGCCGGTCAACAAGGATAAGACCAACGCCTGACGCAGGTTAGGCGCTAGGCCAAGACGATGTTCGACCTATTCAGCTGGAGTCATATCCTCATCCTGCTCGGTGTTGCGCTGGTGGTGGTGGGGCCGAAAGATTTGCCACGCCTGATGCACCTGATCGGGCGCTGGGCCGGCAAGGCGCGCGGCATGGCCAACGAGTTCAAGCGCAGCTTCGATGAGATGGCGCGCCAGAGCGAACTGGACGAGTTGCGCAAGGAAGTCGAGGCCCTGCGCAACAACACCACCATCGCCGACATCAACAGCAGCCTGAATGAAGCAGTGAACGCCGACATGACGGCGCAGGCGCCTGTCACCGACGAACCGCGCGCCGGCGAGTTCCAGGTCACCGAAAGTACCGCCCCGCCCCACGCGGCGACGCCGCATGACCCGGCCGTGCCGCCCGCCCCGGCCAGCGAGCACAGCCAGCCGTGATATCGCCCACCCCCGAAGACGAAGCGGCTCTGGAAGCCACCAAGGCGCCGCTAATGGAGCACCTGATCGAGCTGCGCAAGCGGCTGGTCTGGGGCCTGCTCTCGTTCGGCGTCGCGTTCGTGATCTGCTTCGCGCTGTCGGGCCATATTTTCGATTTCCTGGCCGAGCCGCTGCATCGCGCGCTGAAAGGCCAGCCCAACGATCACCTGATTTATACCGCGCTGACCGAAGTCTTCTTCACCCGGGTGAAGATCGGCATGTTCGGCGGTTTCTGCCTGGGCTTTCCCTTCATCGCGGCCCAGCTCTGGTTGTTCATCGCGCCCGGCCTCTACAAGCATGAGAAGAATGCCTTCCTGCCCTTTCTCATCGCGACGCCGATCCTCTTCATCATCGGCGCCGCCTTCGTCTATTACGTGATGCTGCCCTTCTCGATCGCCTTCTTCGCCGGTTATCAAGTGCCCGCCACCGCCGGCTCGATGGGCATCGAACTGCAGGCCAAGGTCGAGGATTATCTCGATCTGGTGATGCGGCTGATGGCGGTCTTCGGGCTGACCTTCCAGTTGCCGGTGCTGCTGTCCATCCTGGCCAAGATCGGCATCGTCACGATCAAGCAGCTGACCGACATGCGCCGCTACGCCATTGTCGGCCTGGTGGGGATCGCGGCGGTGTTTACGCCGCCCGATCCCATTTCGATGATCAGCCTGGCGGTGCCGCTGGTGGCGCTGTACGAAATTTCCATTCTCTGCGTCCGGCTCATCACCATCGGCAAGGCGCGCGACGCCGCCAAACGCGAAGCTGAAAATTCTTAAGCGACTTTCTGGGTCTGCGCGGGGCGGAGACGCGCCGCCGGAAAGCCCAGCGTGACCGCCGTGCCCTTCTGCGGCACGCTGGCGATGGTCAGGCTGCCGCCATGCAGTTCCATCATAGCCTTGGCCAGGGGCAGGCCCAGTCCGGTGCCGGTGTGCTTGGCGCTCATCAGGTTCGAGATTTGGCCAAAGGGCATCAGCGCCTGGGCGACTTCCTCCTCGGTCATGCCAACGCCACTGTCCGTCACGGTCAGCGCAAAGCCGCCATCGTCCAGCCGCCGTCCGGTCAGTGTCACCGTGCCGCCGGCGGAGGTGAACTTGATGGCGTTGCCGACCAGGTTGATCAGGATCTGGCGTACCATCCGTTCCACCGCCTGCAGCCGCGCCTCGCAATGCGTCAGGGCATTGACGACGCGGACATCGAACTTGGCCGCCAGGCTTTCGATCATCGCCAGCGAGGCGTCGACCGTGGGCAGGAAGTCGAATTCCTCGGCGCTTTCCAGCGACATCTTGCCGGCCTCGATCTTGGAGAGGTCGAGAATGTCGTTGATGATGCCCAGCAGGTAGCGGCCGGAGGCGTGGATGTCCTTGGAATAGGACAGATAGCGCGGATTGTTCACCGGCCCCAGATGCTGGTCCTTCATGATCTCGGAAAAGCCCATGATGGCGTTCAGCGGCGTGCGCAGTTCGTGGCTCATATTGGCGAGGAACTGCGACTTGGCGCGGTTGGCGTGGTGCGCCTGTTCGGCGGCGACCTCCAGCTTGCGGCCCATCGCCGCCAGTTCGGCCTTGGAGCGCTTCAGTTCGGCGATGACGCGGCGGGCATAGAGGATCATCGGGAAGATGACGAGGGTCATCTCGATGAAAAGCTGCGCCACCGGCATGGCCCGCACCGGCGCGCCGTCCAGTTCACGAAGCAGGAAATGGGTGGAGACGGTGACGGTGACGGCGGCGATGGTGAGGACCAGGGTCGAACCCATGGAGCCGAGACGGGACAATCGCCCGTCCAGCGCATCCAGCATGGTTCGTGGTCTCACGCGCCCCCGCACGGCAAAGCCCTTTTGTCGCAGGCCAGAGCCTATACCTGCCGGCTTGCATCCCGGTTTAGCCGCCATGCGAAATTGCAGGGGCCGGGGAAAGAGACTGTTAACCGGCGCCGGGGCGGAAGCTCGCGGAAAACGCGGCTTTTGACCCCGCGCGCCGCCCATGGCATGACGCGGCGACGGCGGAGATATTCATGCTCGACATCAAGGCTATTCGCGACGACCGGGATGCTTTCGTGACGGCGCTGGCGCGGCGGCCCGCCTTCCGGGACAGCGCCGGGGCCGAGGCCGACCGACTGCTGGCGGCGGATGCGGGCCTGCGCGAATTGCTGGGGCGGCTGCAGACCCTGCAGGCGCGGCGCAACGAGGCCAGCAAGCTGATCGGGCAGGCCAAGGCGAAGAAGGACGAGGCCCAGGCGGCGTCGCTGCTGGCAGAAGTGGCGGGGCTGAAAGACCAGATTCAGCAGGGCGAGCAGGATCAGCGCGATCTGGAAGCGAAGCTGAAGGCTTTGCTGGAAGTGTTGCCCAATCTGCCCGCCGCCGATGTGCCGGACGGCGCCGACGAGAATGACAACAAGCCGATGCCGGAACGGGCCTTTGGCACGCCGCCCAAGGTGGAAAAGCCCAAGCAGCATTTTGAACTGGGCGAAGCCCTGGGCCAGATGGATTTCGAGCGCGCCGCCAAGGTGAGCGGGGCGCGGTTCGTTTACCTGAAGGCCGACCTGGCAAGGCTGGAACGCGCCATCGCCGCTTTCATGCTGGATACGCATACCGAAAAGTTCGGCTACACCGAAGTCAGCCCGCCGGTGCTTGTACGAAACAAAGCACTTTATGGAACGGGACAGCTTCCAAAATTTGAAGAGGATTTGTTTTTTACAAACCCTATCTCGCGTGAATTTCGAGATGGCCTTCTCGAGAAAGCGGAGAAATTCCCCGCGGACCTTCTAAGTGCCTCCAAGGAAGATGCTGCGAAGTATATGCTCCGTGGCCTCTTCGAGGTGATGGATGAGGACCGTTTTGGGTTAATTCCCACCGCCGAGGTTTCGCTTACCAATTATGTGAATGACGAAATCCTGAACGAAACGGAACTGCCGCTGCGATTTACCGCGCACACGCCTTGTTTTCGCGCTGAAGCCGGATCGGCGGGGCGCGATACGCGCGGCATGATCCGTATGCACCAGTTCAGCAAGGTTGAGCTTGTGTCCATCACAACGCCCGAGCAGTCGAATGCCGAACATGAGCGCATGACCGATGCGGCGCAGGAAATCCTCAAGCGGCTCGATCTTGCTCATCGTGTCGTGACGCTCTGCGCCGGCGACATGGGTTTTGGCGCCCGAAAGACCTATGACATCGAGGTCTGGCTGCCGGGGCAGAATGCCTATCGCGAGATTTCGTCCTGCTCCAACTGCGGCGACTTCCAGGCCCGGCGCATGAACACCCGCGTCCGCAACGCCGAAGGCAAGGTGAAGGGGCCGGTGCACACGCTGAACGGTTCCGGCCTGGCGGTGGGGCGCACGCTGGTCGCCATTCTGGAAAACTACCAGCAGCCCGACGGCAGCATCGCCATTCCGGCGGTGTTGCAGCCCTATATGGGCGGCAAGGCCAAGATCGGCTAGGCGCTCCGTTTCCAGGCGACGGCCGGCGCCAGAAAGTCCTCCCATTCCTTCGCCCGCGCCGCCCAGTTGCTGCGGCGGTTGATTGCCTGGCTCTGGGCGAAGCGCTCCTGCGCCCATTCGCGCCGCTTTCCCAGGAACGCCGCGACATTGCGTTCGAGCAGTGGCGTGAAGCGGGCGGCGATGTCTGCTGGGCGGTCCTTCGCTCCGATGGGCAGAAAATCGGCAAAGCCCATGGTCGATTCCGGCAAGCCGCCGATGGCGGTGGACACTACTTTCAGTCCCGCCGCCAGCGCTTCCTGCGCCGCGATGCACCAGGTTTCCGGCACGATGGCGGGATAGGTGAGGAAAGCGGCGTCCCGCAGCGCCGCCGCCAGCGCCGCCTGACTGACAGGCGCGTGCAGGCGCGTGCGGGGCAGCGTCGCCAACTTCGCCGGCAATGATGCCTCGGGCTGCTGATACAGGCTGCGGCCGGACCAGACCTCGAGTTCGGTTTCAACCTGCGCGGCGACGAAAGCGTCGGCCAGTATCTCCAGCCCGCGTTCGGGCGCGCTGAGATAAACGGCATGGTTCTGTTTGGCCGCCATCAGGTCGTCTGCCGACGCGAACATGGTCTCGAAAGCCGGGGCGATGCCGTTGCCGATAACCTGCGACGGTCCGGCAAAGCGGGTCACGCTGTGCTGCCAGGCACTGACAAAGACGGCGCAGTCGATGAAGGGCGTCATCGGGTGCAATTGCGCCAGCGCCGGTTCCCACAGCCCCAGATGCAGCCAGGCGACATGAAAGGCGTTCGGCGCCGCCTGTTTCAGGGGCTGGGCGTCGCCCGGCATGGTGAGGGCGATGACCGCGTCGAAATCCTCCGCGCCGAAAAAGCCAAAAGTGCCGTCTTCCATCGGCACATGCCGCACACCCAGCAACTGCCGCGGCGTGCCATCGGGCAGGGCAGCCAGCAACGTGACGTCATGGCCGCGCGCCGCCAGGTGGCGCGACAGATAGGCAGCGCAGCTTTCGGTGCCGCCCAGTGGTGCCTGCTCCGGCGTTGCGGCGGTGAAACGGACCGGCGTGGAAATGAAGAAGGCCAGCTTCATATGCGGGTGGCGCGACAGGCTGCGATCATTGGTGCGAGAAACGCTTCCCATTCCTGGGCCCGGACGCGCCAGTTGCCGCGGCGCACAACTTCGCGGCTCTGGGCGAAGCGTTCTTCGGCGAAGGCGCGCCTGTCCGCCAGGAAGGCGGCTTCGGCCTGCTCCATCCGCGCCGCGAAGCCGCGCGCCAGATCGTCGGGCGACAGACCGATGGCGGGCATCAGGTCGGCAAAGCCCAGCGTGGTTTCCTTCAGCGCGCCGATATCGGTGGCGACAAGCTTCAGTCCGGCGGCAATCGCTTCCAGGGCGGAAATGCAATAGGTCTCGAAATAGACGCAAGGGTAGAAAAGGAAGGCGGCACGCCTCAGGCGCTGCGCCAGTTCGGGCTGGCTGACGGGATCGTGCAGCTGTACGCGGGGCGTCGCCCGCGCCGCCGCATAGATGTCCGCGAAAGGCGTGTCGTTGGCCTGGTAGAGGCGCATGCCCGACCAGACATCGAGTTCGGTGGTGAGCCGCGCCGCGCCGAAAGCCTTGGTTAGAACATTGAGACCACGAAACGGCGTCGTGGTGTAGGCGGCCCGGTTCTCCTTGGTGGCGGCAAGGCCCTCGACCGAGCCGAACAGGTTCTCAAAGGCGGGCGCGATGCCGTTGCCGATGACATGGGAGGCGCCGGCAAAGCGCACGGCGCGGCGCTGCCATTCGCTGACAAAGACGGCGCAGTCTATGAAAG
>Ga0316232_1001295_pt1 | contig 31546 bp, 29 predicted proteins | sample TBHtaG_FD_206006 | JGI IMG/M metagenome (GOLD analysis project Ga0316232, IMG submission 206006) | Freshwater microbial communities from Trout Bog Lake, Wisconsin, USA - TBH18025_13 | ecosystem: Environmental > Aquatic > Freshwater > Lake > Hypolimnion/Profundal zone | place: USA: Wisconsin... | reverse complement strand
CGACATATCTCAAACTGTTCATCCGGGTGTTCCTTTCTTTTGCGCTTTGGTTGTCTGCTTCTCACAGCAACCGCAGCTTACTCGAAAGGGGCGCCCTTTTATAATGCGTGGCCCATTCAAGCCTTCTGTTGGCTTGAGTGGGGCCGTTGCTCCTGCCCTTAACTTTGAAACCTTGCGAAACCTTGAAACTTTGAAACCTGCCCTAGTACTCAATCCCCCGCTGAGCCTGTATCCCCTTCTGATACGCGTGCTTCACCTCGCGCATTTCCGTGACCGTGTCGGCCAGTTCCACAATTGCCTGGTGAGCGTTCCGCCCCGTCAATATCACATGCACCATCTCAGGTTTTCGCCGCAGCACCTCGGCGACTTTCTCGGGGTCCAGCATCTTGTAGCTGATTGCGTAGTTGATCTCGTCCAGAATCACCATGTCCCACAGCCCCGAGAGGATCGCCTCTTCGGCTTCCTTCCAGCACTCTTCCACCATCTTGATGTCTTCCGGATCGGTCTCCGCGCCCCCGACTTTCACAAAGCCGCGTCCCATCTGTTTCATCACAAAGTTATCGCCAAATGCTTTTACTGCATCCAGTTCGCCGTAGTGCCACGAGCCTTTCAGGAATTGCAGCATCAGCACCTTAAGCCCATTACCCACTGCGCGCAAGGCTGTACCCATCGCTGCCGTAGTCTTACCTTTACCCGGACCTGTATTTACTAGGATCAATCCCCTACGGACATCTGCCATCATTCTCTGTTAATCTCCTATTAATACAGAAGTCTCCCGGGCCTCCCGGAGCGGTCTTCCGAAACATGTCGCGGAATACCCCCGCCGCCATCGTTCCGGTACTTGCACGATTGTAAACGGTGCCGTTGTTCATAGCACCTTCATCGCTGCCCGCATTCGTCGAGTAACACCCCGTGTGACGCCTCATAAGGCCTGGTGTTACTTTTCATGTTGCGTTTTCTCCGAGTCAGCACAGCATCGCTGCTATTTCTTTTGGCCTCAGCCACCTTCGTTACCTCCGCCTTCGCTGCCGATGGTAAAACGCTGCTCGAGCAGCAACACTTCCGCCAGTTGTACGGCGTAGCCCAAGAACGTCTCAACCGCAACCCTCGTGACGCCGAAGCGCTTTCCTGGATGTCTGCCGTTTACGACGCCCGTGGAGAGTATGAGCGCGCCCTTGACTTCGCCCGTCGAGCCACCGAAGCTGCGCCCAACAGCGGTGAAATCCATTGCCAACTCGCAGACGTTCTCGGCGACCGGGCTTTGCAGTTAGGGATACTGGGCGGTGGCATTCCGCTCGCCCGCCAGATGCGCCGCGAACTCGACATCTCACTTCAGATTGAACCCAACAGCATTCGTTGCCTCAAGGAGTCCATGGGACTCTACGAGCAGTCGCCCATGGTTGTTGGCGGCTCAAAGGCCAAAGCCCGCGAGACCTTGCAACGCATTTATCAACTCGACGCCGCGAACGGGGCTCTCGCCGAGGCCGCTCTGCTGCAAATGCAGAAGCGCCCCTTGCCGGATATCGAAGCGTTTCTTCGCCGTGCCGTCCAGCTGAACCCGCGCCTTTATCGCGCCGTGATTGATCTCACCTCCATCCTCGCCAGCGACGGCTATCGCAAATATGCCGAGGCCGAGCACTTTGCCCGCATCGGCATCGCCGCCGACCCCAATCGCGCCGGATGCTACAGCTATCTCACAGCGGTCCTGGCCTATCAGCAACACTGGAGCGATCTCGATGCCGCTCTGGCAGAAGCCCAGCGCCACGTACCGGATAATGCCGCCCCACTCTTCTCTGCCGCCGTGGCTCTGCTGGATTCCAAAACCGACCTACCTCGCGCCGAGCGCTACCTGCGCCAATATCTCGCCCGCGAACCCGAGGCCGGAGCACCGACTCACGCCGCAACTCATTGGAAGCTGGCCCTCGTCCTCGAAAAACAGGGACGCATGGCCGATGCCGCCACCGAACTCCGTGCCGCAGCCCCCCAGGTCGGTAATGACCCGGCCTTCAAGAAGGATTACAAGCGCATCGCCGGCTAGCATGACTCCGACATCGATTCGCACGGCCAACCCCTTTGACGCGGATGCGCTCTCGCTGTTCGCTGCATCGGTCTTCCCTCTTGGCTGCCCTCAGACTGCGCCCGCGGACCTGACTGCCTACATTGCCGCCGAGCTTTCTCCACAACGCTTGCGCGCCCTGCTTGAGGACAGAAACATCACCGTCCTGATTGCTGAATCCTCTCAATGCGTCGTCGCCTACATGGTCGTTGCAAAGCACAGCCCCCACGCAAACCTGCCAACCGCACCCATACCGGCCGAATTCCGAAAGCTCTACGTCGATCCTGCGTATCACGGTACCGGACTCTCCGACGCGCTCATCCAACTCGCTCTTTCTATCGTCGGGGCCGAAGGCCCGCGTCCTGTCTGGCTCAGCGTTTTTTCGGAAAATCCGCGCGCCATTGCCTTTTATAAAAAGTGGGGCTTCCAGATTGTGGGATCGCAGGAATTCCTGGTAGGGACTGACAGCCAGAAGGACTTCCTCATGCTGCGCGCCATTGCTGCCGGTTCGCCCACCGGCAGCTAACAACCAGGTGGCCCAAATTAGGCTTATTTGGCTAATGTGGGATTGCAATGCCGTCCACGTCAGAATATATTGCAGTTGCTTTTGACCTTGAGTCTCCAGCCCCTAAATCCGACTGTTTTCCGGTTGCACTTCCGCAGTAGGCACTTCCACCTTCGAGTGGGCGTAGAACAGATCGCTCATACTCTTGTGGACTCGGGCGGAGAGCGCTTCCATGTCGCGGGAAACCAGCCCCGCCGTCGGGATCGGTTCACCCACGATTACACGAAATTGCGTGGGTTTGATCACGTACGAATTCATCGGCAGCGCTTCAAAGCTCCCGACAATCGCCACCGGAACAATGGGAGTCTGTGCCTTGATCGCAACATAAAACGTTCCGCCCGGGAAAGGCTGAATCCGTCCGTCGGTGCAGCGGCCGCCCTCAGGAAAAACCACGATTGGCATCCCCTCTTTCACCGTCCGGGCAGCCGTGGAGAGCGAGCGCAAAGTGGCTCGTGCATCGCTGGGGTCGATGGGGATCTGGCCAGACCGCTTCAGATGCCAGCCAAGAAAAGGCATCCGGAATAGTTCAATCTTGGCCAGTATCCGGAACTGAAAAGGAAGCCCGACGTAGAGCGCCGGTATATCCAGCGCAGAGGCGTGGTTGGCGGCGTAAATCGCTGGTTGAGAGAGGTCAACGCGCTCCAATCCCTCTACCGACAGTGGCGATGATGATGTAACCAGAATGAGCCATGACCACAGGCGCGCGAAGTTGTGCTGGATGCGTCCAGACCGGTCGAAAAACGAGCTGAGCAGCGAGAGCGTGCCGAGGATGACTGTGTAAAGGTAAATGAGCGGATTCCGTACCAGGTAGGAAGCAAGACGGGTGGACAGCCTGGGTTGAGGGCGCGAGCTCATGAGAACAGGATAAATCGCGGAGTCCATGCTTTCAAACTTAATAGGATTCATTGGAAAAACGTGTGACCCACATCGGCCTTGGTTAGCAGATGTGGGTCGTAGGTCATCGCCGGTCGTAGGCAGGCAAAAGTCGCGCCGGTCGCTACCTCCTCGCTCCCGTGGCCACCACCATCTCTGCCTCGATGCGGACAAACTCTCCATCGAACCGTTTGCCTAGCTCCGCCAACACCGCCTTGTTTACTGCGGCGTCGCCATCCACTCTTTTTAGCAACGAATGGAATGGAACCGTCACTCCGCGAAAGTAATCCCACATCTCCTCAGGAGATCCATGCCAGTCCCACCGGACCTTGCGCACCCGATCCTCGGCTTCGGCGAATCCCGCCTCGCTCAGGGCACCTGCCAGGGTTCCTGGTTTACCGAATTTGAACATCGCTTGCGCTGAGGCCGGAATCTCCAACTCCGGACGCATGCGTAGCACTGTCCCAATCGTCGTCTCAAAGTAAGGCTGCTCCATCGCGCCCCATCCCAGTAGAGCCACTTTCCCGCCAGGTTTCAGCACTCGCCGCATCTCGCGTAAAGCCTTTGGAAGGTCACCAAAAAACATCACTCCCAGCCGGCTCGTCACCCGATCGAAGCTCTCATCCGCAAATGGCAACGCATGCACGTCTGCCTGCAAAAACTCCGCATTCTCGAGTCCGCGTTTGCGAGCCCGCTCGCGCGCCACCTCCAGGGGAGCCGCGGCGAAATCCACGCCGACCACGCGCCCGGTTCCCTTGAGCAGTGCTGCAATCGAGATCGATGGCTCGCCCGAGCCGCAGGCCAGATCCAGCACGTGCATTCCCGGCGCAACCTGAGTTTCCTCCACAATTGCTGCGGTCGTCGCGGCGCCCATCTCCGCCGATTTTGCCTTGAAGCGGTCTCCGGCATTCAAACGCGCAAAATCATCCCACGCCAGCTCAGCCATCGCTCTCCTCCATTCGGACCAATCTCCGCTATCCTATTCCATCGCTACCAAACACCGCGCCGGACCAAGCTGCGCCCTGCCGTTTTTTGTTCTCCGCAGCGCTTCCGCGATACCATCTACCCCATGAAGCCGCGCATCGCCATTCCCGTCCCCAACTCTGATCCGGAGTACTCCGCGCGCGCTCTGCCCGACTATGTGAACTCGGTAACCAGCGCCGGCGGCGAGCCCGTGGTGATTGCGCTCGACCTTTCAAACATTGCCGCCGCGCAACTCGCCAAGTCCTGTGACGGAATCCTGCTCCCCGGTTCGCCCGCCGACGTCGACCCGCAGAAGTACGGCCAAGCGCCTCATTCCCTCACCGCCGCGTCTGATCCGGCGCGCGACAACATCGATGAACTTCTGCTGCAGGACGCGCACAATATGCGCAAGCCGATTCTCACCATCTGTTACGGCACCCAGTCGTTGAACGTATGGCGCAACGGTTCACTGGTCCAGCACATCCAGTCAGCCGTGCAACACGATCGCCCGGACGACGTGCCTCGCACGACAGTGATCCAGCACCCGGCCCAGGTAGAGCCCGGATCAGGGCTCGCAGCGCTCACCGGCGCAGAACACATTATCGTCAACTCCAGTCATCACCAATCGGTGGCCGCACCGGGAGACGCACTGCGAGTGGTGGCCCGCTCTCCCGAGGACGGAATCATCGAAGCCGTCGAAGGTACCACCGCCGGGCAGTGGGTTCTCGGTGTGCAGTGGCATCCCGAACGAACCTTTGAGAAAGATGAGGTTTCTCGCCATATCTTCGAGAAACTCGTCGCCGAGGCGGGCTCCTGGCACCAGCGTCTCGCCCTCAGTTCTCCCGATTTTGAAAACCTAAAGGCTGACTGATCAATCCGCTGCTCCAATCATAGGGTCGCCGTTCTAAGATGAAGAATTGAAAGCCTGCCCGAGAATCTGGTTCCGGGTATGCGAAACGGAGATAATTCATGAGTCTCGCATTGGATCTTACCGGCAAAGTTGCGCTCATCACCGGAGGTTCGCGCGGCATCGGCGCTGCCTGCGTCCGCCTCTTCAGGCAAGCCGGTGCCACCGTCCTGTTCAACTATCAGAAATCCTCAGAAGCCGCTGAAAGACTGGTGATCGCCTGTGGGCCCGATCGCACTGCAGCCGTTCAGAGCGACCTCATCGGCGAAGGCGCTGAGGAGATGCTGGTTGAGGAAGCGGTCACGCGATTCGGACATCTCGACATACTCATCGTCAATCACGGCATCTGGTCACCCTACGATGTACCGATCGATGAGATGAACGACGACCAGTGGCGCTCTACCATGGCCGTCAACCTCGACAGTGCGTTCTTGCTGGTGAGATCCGCGGTTAAGGTAATGAAGGAATCACGGCGCGGCGGCCACATCGTCATGGTCAGTTCCACGGCGGCGCAACGCGGCGAAGCATTTCACTGTGACTACGCTGCCACCAAAGGCGCGATCATCAGTATGGTCAAGGGTCTCTCAACCGAATTGGCGCGGGACCGCATCTATGTAAATTGCGTAGCTCCCGGATGGGTGGCAACTGATATGTCTGCTCCGGTGATGTCAGAGCCCGGCATACAGGAGAAAATCACCAGTTTGATTCCGCTGGGCCGCATTGCGAAACCGGAAGAGATCGCCGCGCCCATCGCGTTTTTGTGCACCCCGCTCGCCGGCTTTATCACCGGTGAAGTGTTGAACGTGAACGGAGGCGCGGTACTGGTAGGCTAAGGTTCGCAATCATGGATAAGGAACTGTGAAAGATGAAGAATGTGCTTTCCGTTTTATTGCTGACAGTGGTCTGCGCTTTGGTGCCCTGCGCTCTCGCCCAGAGTGACATTGCGCCCCCAGAAGCGTCTGCAACGAGTGCCACGCCGACGCCATCCGCTGTTACTGATACGTCCAGTAAAAAGGCTCGTCAGTTAATCGATCAGATGATTTCCGCTCTGGGCGGACAGGCATGGCTTACCTACAAAACGTCTGAACAGCAGGGGCGAAGTTACAGTTTCTACCAAGGAAAGCCAACCTCGGCAGGCACGCTTTACTGGCGTTTCTATGAGTATCCCGATAAGGAGCGGCGCGAACTTACGAAGCAGCGCGATATCGTCTACATCTATAGCGGCGATAAAGGGTTCGAGAAAACTTACAAGGGCACCGCGAGTGAAGAAGATAAGATCATGCAGGAGATCTTGCGCCGGCGCCAGCACTCGCTTGAGGTGGTTTTGCGCGAGTGGCTGAAAGACCCGCAGACCATTCTGCTTTACCTGGGACAATCTGTAGCCGATCAGCAGATGGTCGATGTAGTCAGCATTCTGAACAAGAACAACGACGAACTCAGCATTGGGATTGACATGAACACCCATCTGCCCGTCAACAAGCGTTATACCTTTCGCGATGCGGACAAGTACAAGGTCGAGGAAGAAACCATTTACGGCAATTACCGCACCGTACAGGGAATTGCCACGCCTTACACGATTACAACCAAGCGCGACGGCGAAGTTAGCGGACAGAGCTTCCTGACCCGCGCCGAGTACAACGCGACTTTTGAACCCGGATTCTTCGACGCCGCCGCCAACTACAATCCAGAGACTTATAACCCGAGAGCTAAGAAAAAGTAAGTTGCCGGATTGCAGTCACTAGAGCCAGATCAATTCAGGACTAATGTCTTCAAGATTGGGACAACCTGTCAGGCTCATGACTCGCCGCAGTTCTTCGTTGGTGCCTGCAATCAGCTTCGTAACGCCTTCGGCGCCGCCGTAAGCCAACCCGGCCATTACCGACCGGCCAACCAATACGCCACTCGCTCCCAATGCCAGAGCTTTGAAAACATCAGTTCCCCTGGTGATTCCGCCATCGACGAAAATGGGAATCTCCCCGCGAATGACCTTGGCGATCCGGGGCAGTATTTTCAGCGGCGGCACGGCGTAATCCAGAGTTGCTCCCCCGTGATGAGAAACCACAATCGCCGCTGCTCCGGCCTCCAGGGCTTTTCCCGCATCCCGCTCACTTAGGATTCCCTTCAGGATGAAGGGAAGTCTCGTCGAGTCCACAAACTCCCGTATATCTTTCAGGGTTTTCGGTCCCATCAGATCAGGGCGGATTAATGTGTCTTCCCGCTTGCCTCCAAAAACAAAAATCGTGTCCATGCCCACGGCAAAAGCTCCATACTTTTCGGCTTCGGCAAGCTTTGCGAATATGAGGTCCTTGTCCCGGTATGGCTTCACGATTTTTATCGTCTTGACACCGGTCGCAATAATCTCCTTGAGTTCATCTCCCTTGCCTATTCCGACCCACATTGCCGCCCCGGCGGCTTTTACACCCTTAGCCATTTCCACCATGGGATTAGGGCAGATTGCCCCCAGGCCTGAAAGCGCGCCCGTCATTACAGGAGTGGCGAACACCTCACCGAAAAGTTCAAATTCCGTGCAAGCTTCCACCGCATCAATTGTTCGCGTCTCAATTGTCAGTGAGTCCATGTATTCACGGGTGATACGGAGTGTGCTTCCGGTTTCAGCCCCTGTGTTCGCGTAGTGGCCCAGGCCACTCTCTTTCAGTTTGTTCATTCCTTCAGCCAGCAATTTACCAATCATGCGAAGTCCCCCTACTCCAGAGGCTCTGAAGTGTTCACCTAATGCATAGCGTTTTGATCGATTCCAGCGACCGCCGAATTCTAATCTCTTTAGACAAGGAATTCAGCCTGATAAGGGCAGGGTGTAGCTGGCCCTGAACTCCTGGGTCTAAACCGTCGTCGGTCAAAATTACCCCAGAGAAGACACGGACTGTGGCAAAAATCCCACAACTTATTTTCCGGAATGGCTGTAACCTGAAAGACGATAGTGAGTTACGGGGCCATTCGTGAGCTTTGAACAGACAATCCGGTCTGCCGTGGAGTGTTCAGGCGTTGGGCTCCACAGCGGGGTTCAGGTACATATGCGGATTGTGCCCGCCTCTCCGGGTTCCGGCATCATCTTCCGCCGGACCGACCTTGATGATTTCGAAGTTGAAGCCATAGGGCGCAACGTCGCCAAGGTGAGCTACGCCACAAGCTTAATGAAAAAAGGCGTACTCATCTCGACCACCGAACATGTGCTCTCGGCCTTTGTAGGCATGGGCGTGGATAACGCCTATGTGGAGTTGGACAATCTGGAACTTCCGATTCTGGACGGCAGTGCACTCCCAATCGTAGAGATGATTCAGAGGGTGGGATTGCGGCGGCAGAAAAGGCCACGCCATTATTTGCGCGTACTCAAACCAGTGGAAGTACGCGATGGCGACAAGTTTGTTGGCCTCTATCCGGAGGAAAACTTTTCCGTCTGCTATACCATCAACTTTCCGCACCCTCTAATTGGCGAACAATCGATATGTGTCGACCTATCGCGTGGTGATTACGCACGCGACATCGCCCCGGCGCGCACCTTTGGATTCCTGAATGAAGTGGAATCGCTGCGTAACATGGGGTTGATCCGCGGTGCTTCGGAAGAAAATGCCATTGTGCTCACCTCAGACGGAATCAAGAATGGGCCATTGCGTTTCCCCAATGAATTCGTGCGGCACAAAGTATTGGACCTGATCGGCGACCTCTCGCTGATCGGACGCCAGGTGCTGGGCCGCGTGGTGGCCGACCGCGCTGGTCATGCGATGCACACTGCGCTGGTCAGCCGGTTGATGCGCGATCCATCCGCGTGGGAACTGGCAACTCTGAGCGAGATACAGACCGTGGTTGCCGAGCCGGTCCAGGCTTAAAGGTTTTCGCGCGGGGTCGTCACTCGATGCTTCAAGCGGGCTCTGGACTACCGGCGACTCTTTCGCTTCTTGTCGATTTTCTGCCAGTACTGAAACTCATCGGCGTAGAGTTCTCCATTGATATCTGACACGCGTTGCTGTAGGCGTGTCTGCGCGTCCGCGATTGCCTGGTTGTAGATCGTCGGCCCAACTTCTTCAATGAAGTAGTTCAGTAGTAGGCCGGCGGGCAGATCACCGATGGGTTCGCTCATGTTTTCGTCGAAATAGCGTTTGATCGAAGCAATTGCATCGGCACGCGCCTGCTTGGAGATTTCAGTGGGCATTTTTTAGGGCTCCTGGAAAACCTGAGAGTACCACGTCCTTTAACTGGCAAAAGTGGACGCATCTTCGGAGATTTCGGCCGAGCGAGCGCAGGTTTTGGCCCTGGCTTCTATAATCAGTCCTTTAGCTTCAGTATCTGCCACTAAAGAGTGCGAAGGACATCCAATCAGTTGTGAGCAAATCTATGGACAAGCGGTTTTTCTTTGAGAAATACGGACTCAGCGAGCGCGACCTCGAGAAATATCTTGGCGCGGCGCTCTCTGCCGGTGGCGATTACGCCGACCTTTATTTCGAGTACCTGACCTCCACTTCACTCTCAGTCGATGAGTCAATGGTGAAGTCAGCCTCGCAAGGAATCAGTGCCGGGTGCGGCGTACGGGTAGTGACCGGCGAACGCACCGGCTATGCCTATACGGACGACCTTGCACCGGAAAAAATATTGCACGCGGCCCGCACTGCGGCACTGATCGCCAGCGGTCCGGCAAAAACTCCGATTGTGAGCCTGAAAGACAAAGCGCGCCCTAGCCTCTATCCCGTGACTGACGCAGCTTCAGACGCGGAGTTAGCCCGCAAGGTAGAGCTGGTTTTTCGTGCCGACAAAGCTGCCCGCGCTTATGATTCACGTATCAAGGAAGTTCGCGCCAGCTATGCCGATGAACTTCGACGCATTCTGGTAATCGGTTCCGACGGCACGTTTGCCGAAGACGTACAGCCGCTTTCGCGAATGAGCGTATTCGTCATTGCGCGCGATGGCGAGTTGAGCGCAAAGGGCAATTCAGGCGGAGGCGGGCGCAATAAATTTGATATTTTTCTCACTGAGAAAACGCCTGAACATTTTGCAAACGAGGCAGCGCGACAGGCAATTCTGCAGTTGAGCGCAGTTCCCTGCCCGGCGGGCGAAATGGAAGTGGTGCTTGGCCCTGGCTGGCCTGGAGTGCTGCTGCATGAAGCAATCGGCCACGGACTCGAAGCGGACTTCAATCGCAAAAAAACCTCGGCCTTCTCGGGTTTGCTCGGCAAGCGTGTGGCCAGCGACAAATGTACCGTGGTCGATAACGGCACCCTCAACGAGCGGCGCGGATCGATCAACGTGGACGACGAAGGCAACTCCACCAGCAACACCATGCTGATCGAAAAGGGAATTCTCAAGGGCTACATGGCAGACAAGCTTTCAGCGCGTTTGATGGGTCTGCCAAATACCGGCAATGGACGCCGTGAGAGCTATGAGCACATACCGATGCCGCGCATGACCAACACCTACATGCTCTCGGGCGACGACCTGCCAGAGGACATTATCAAGAGTGTGAAACGCGGACTATACGCGGTGAACTTTGCCGGCGGCCAGGTAGACATCACCAATGGCAAGTTTGTCTTCGCCGCCAGCGAAGCCTACCTGATTGAGGACGGCAAGATTACCGCGCCGGTAAAGGACGCAACTCTGATCGGCAACGGCCCCGACGTTCTGACCCGCGTCAGCATGGTTGGCAACGACCTGCAACTCGACGAAGGCATTGGCACCTGCGGCAAAGACGGGCAGAGTGTTCCGGTCGGCGTTGGCATTCCAACCTTGAAAATTGACCGCATGACGGTAGGCGGCACGGGGAGCGCACAGTAATGGCAACAACAGTTACGCCAGTAGAAGTGGACTTGCGCCAGATGGCTGAGGCGGTAGTGAAGCGAGCATCGGAACTAGGCGCGACTGCCGCGGAAGCCGTGGTCGCCGAAGGTTCGGAATTCTCGACCGTAGTGCGCCTCGGCGAGGTGGAGACCCTGAAGGAATCAGGTTCACGCGGGTTGGGAGTTCGGGTTTTCGTCGGGCAGCATGCCGCCAACGCCTCGACCAGCGACTTGTCGCCGGAAGGTGTGGAGCAACTCGTTCGCTCGGCGATCGAGCTGGCAAAAATTACCTCGGAAGATCCGATGGGAGGAATCCCCGAAGCCGGGCAACTGGGCAAAATCGAAGGCGACCTCGAACTCTATTACGACGATGTGTATTCACTCTCGAATGAAGAACGCATTGAGCACGCACGCAGAGCAGAGAAAGCTGCGCTGGCGGTTGATCCGCGACTGACCAACAGCGATGGCGGAACTTTCGATGCGAGCATCGGGCGCAAGGTGCTGGCGAATTCGCACGGTTTCGTCGGTGAGTATCGCTCGTCCTACTGCTCGATCTCCGCCGTGCCGATTGCCAGTGATGATGCGGGCGGTATGCAGCGTGATTACTGGTATTCGGTGGCGCGCACGCTGGCCAAGCTGGAGTCTCCGGAAGAGGTGGGCTGCATTGCCGCCGAGCGCACCTTGCGCCGCTTGGGCGCGCGCAAACTGAAAACGCAAAAGGTTCCAATTGTCTTCGACCGGCAAACGGCGGGTGCGCTGCTCGGCCACATCTTCGAAGCTGCCAACGGGGATGCTATTTATCGCCATGCATCGTTTCTTGCGGGCAAACTGGGCCAGAAACCATTCGGCAGCAACCTCACGGTATTCGACGATGGCACGATCCCCGGCGGATTTGGAAGCCGACCGTTCGACGGCGAAGGCGTGCCCACCCGGCGCACCACTGTGATTGAAAACGGCGAGCTGAAGAATTATCTATTGAACACCTACACCGCACGAAAGCTGAACCTCGCAACCACCGGCAACGCCTCACGCGGACTGGCCGGAACGCCCGGCATCGGCCATGGCAATTTTTATCTGCGGCCTGGAGAGAAGTCGCAGGAAGAGATCATTAAGGATGTAAAGCAGGGCCTGCTGGTCACCGAGTTCCTCGGCTTCGGCGTAAACCTCGTAACCGGAGATTTCTCGCGTGGCGCTAGCGGCATGTGGATCGAGAACGGGGAGTTGGCGTATCCCGTCGAAGAGATCACGGTAGCCGGAAACCTGAGCGATATGTTCAGCAACCTCGCCGAAATCGGCAGTGACCTGATCTGGCGCGGATCGGTGGCCTGCCCTACCCTGCGAATCGAAGGCATGACCATCGCGGGCGAGTAACGGCTACGCAGAGTAACTGGCATTGAAACGGGAGGCCGGCGGCCTCCCGTTTCGTTTGGGCACAAACGCGAGGTTACTGTCCCGCAGGATCGAGCTCTGCACGGACATTGATGTTTCCGGCAGAAACCTTCATCTTTCGCTCCCACTTGCTGAAGCCTTTTTTATGAATGACGACCAAATGGTCGCCGGGAGTTGTTTCAATCGCAGATGGAGTATTCCCAACATAGCCGCCGTCAATCTCAATGTCGGCGCCATCGGGACTGGAAGAGATAGAGAGCTGCACAGTGCTAGGTGGTGGTGGAGCGACTGGATCAGCGATGGGAGGTGGCATTGGCTCCGCGCCCGACACCTGCACGGGAAGGGCTTGCACGATATGGACAACCGTCGCTGGTATAGAAGCACATATCTCACGAATCGCGTTTTCCACGGTGCGCTGCTTGGTCGCCGTGACCAAGTCCCCGCTAGCCGTGAACAGCGATGCGCCATCAACCTTGGACGCGGCCGAAAGGGCCAGTCCCGCTAGGCCGCCAAACGCAAACATCGCCGAACGTTTGCCACCTTCGCGCCGGAACAACAGGGTGAAGTCGGCTGTGTCTGGCCGATTGGTGACCGTAACTTTAGGGCAGATCTTGGTCAAGTGTGCTTGTATCTCTATGACTCGGGCATTTGGTCCATGCTCTTCGTGTGCGACACCGGCACGGCCATTGACCACACCATTGCTTTCATGAAGAGGCTCATCGGTGACGTAGATCCTCGGTTTATCTTGTCCCACCGCTGGAAGTGCTGGAATAGCTGCCGGGGAAGTTGCAACCACGGGAGCAGTCGGCGTGGCTGTTGTATCTTGCGCAAAAGAAGAGAACGCGAGGACGCTAAGAACCATAAGAAGGCTGAGGAACTGTTTCACGATAAGTGGTCTCCATTGAGAGCTCCTCATTCTTGGCCCTCAACGGGTGGAAGTCAATACAATCCCGCTGCGAGAACAAACTGTGGTGCAAACTTCATTCCCTCTACTTGAACCGAAGCACCTCTCTGCGCTGCTCTCGCTCGCACTGCCCCGCGTGGGCTAGAATGGGCGTGCTATGGCTGAGCCTACAAAACCTACACAAGACGTAACGCCCTCCGAACCGGCATCGTTTGGCACGCGCAATGCACAGAAGGAACCGCGCAACTGGACTCCGGTGATCGTGGGATTTGTGTTGATGCTAGTCGTGGTGGCAGCAATCGTACTACTGAACGGCACAAAAAAAGATGTAGTGAAGACTGCTGATCCTTATGCTTCCAATCTGGTTGTTGGGCAGTCCAGAATCAGCCAGGCAAATAATTTTGTGGGCGCGACCGTCACCTACATCGATCTTACGGTGAAGAATAATGGGCCGCGTACAGTGGTGGGGGGCGCGGTTCACGCGGTCTTTCGCGATACCCTCGGCCAATCCGTGCAGAAAGAAACCCTACCCCTGCGCGCGCTGATTCCTCATTCGCTCGGCGGAGTAGACGAAGCAGGCGACTTGGCCCTGGCACCACTCGGGCCGGGACAAACACGCACTCTGCGGCTGACGATCGAGCACATTTCCAGCCAGTGGAACCAGGCTCAGCCGGACCTGGAATTCAGCGGACTTCGCTTCAAGTGATAATAGAGTGTGAAGTCACGGCAAAAACCTCGTCCCGCCATTGGCATTGATTTTGGAACTACCAACAGCTCACTCGCTCTCGCAAAGGGCGATTCTGTGCGACTTGTCCGCTTTCCCTCAGGGGGCGGCGACACGGAATCGTTCCGCTCTGTTCTTTATCTTGAACAGCACAAGAATGCTGGCCGCAGGCACATCCAGTCGTGGACTGGCCCGGTCGCGATCGAACAGTATCTGGGGGCTGAGCATAAAGGGCGGCTGATTCAGTCGCTGAAATCCTACCTGTCGAGCCGTCTCCTCACTGGCACCGAAGTTCTGGGGCGGCACTACACGCTGGAAGATTTGATCTCTCGCATGTTGGCCGATCTGCGTTTGCACGCCGAGCGGCAATTCGAAATGCCGGTGCGCAACGCCATGGTTGGACGCCCGATTCGCTTTGTGGGCGCGGAGACCAAGGCAGATGAGACCTATGCGCTAGGACGATTGCGCCATGCCTTCGAACTGGCAGGATACGCGCAGGTGGAGTTCGAGATGGAACCAATCGCCGCCGCCTACGCCTACGAATCGACGCTCGACCACGACGAACTGATTATGATTGGCGACTTTGGCGGCGGCACCAGCGACTTCTCTTTGCTACATGTGGGGCCAGGCGTGCGGAGGCGCGGACGCAAGGCCGATGACCTGCTCGGCAATGCAGGAGTAGGTTTGGCAGGCGATGCCTTCGACGCCCGGATTGTGCGCAAACTGGTCTCGCCGGCGTTAGGTTCTGACAGTATGGCGCGCTCAGGCAAGAAGATTCTTCCGGCGCTTCCGGCCTGGATATACGCGAATCTCGAACGCTGGCACTACCTGTCGTTTCTGCGAACGAATTCTGTAATGGAGCTTTTGAAGGGCGCCCGGGCGCGGGCCTTGGAGCCAGAGAAGATCGAGGCATTGATGATGTTGGTGGACGAAGACCTTGGATACCAACTGCATCAGGCAGTGCAGCGATTAAAGTTTGAACTCTCGTCGAGTGAATGCGCCGAGTTCTGCTTTCGCGAGGGCGGACTGGAGTTGCGCATCGCCGTAACGCGCGCCGAGTTTGAGAGCTGGATTGCGGATGAACTAGCCCGGATTGAGCAGTGCGTGGACCGGCTGCTTTCCACGAGCGGAGTCGATTCACGGACTGTGGATCGCGTTTTTCTTACCGGTGGAACATCGTTTGTGCCAGCGGTGCGGCGCATCTTTGAGACACGCTTTGGATTTGAGCGTGTACGCACCGGCAATGAGTTCACCTCGGTAGCCAGCGGCTTGGCTCTGCGAGCCGCAGAGGCGTGGGCATAGGCAGCTTCTCTACCGGCTTAGAGCGTCAGGATCACTTTGCCAAAGTTCTTGCGTTCAAGCAGCAACCGGTGTGCGTCCCCAGCGGCAGAGATGGGGAACTTAGCTCCAATGATGGGCCGGAGTTGACCGCCTAGAATGTAAGGCATCATCGAATCCAGCGCCTGTTGGGTGAGCGCGTGGTTGGCCGAGAGTTTGGCGAGCCAAAGTCCGTGGGCGCTTAAGCCTTTTGCGTACATCGCCGAGGTATTGAACTTGGCGGTCTCCCCGGTAGCGTTGCCAAAGAGTATGACCCGGCCGAATTCGGCGCAACAGGCAAGGCTTTTGCCGGTATGTTCGCCCGCAAGGCAGTCGAAGGCGGCGTCCACACCTTCACCCCCAGTCAGTTTCTTGATGCGGATCACATAATCGTCTTCTTTGTAGTCGATGCCGTGAGTGAGTCCGAGCGGAGTAAGTTTGGCGAGTTTTTCTGGACTGCTGGCGGTGCCAAAGGTTTCGAACCCAAGTATGTTGCCCAATTGCACGGCTGCGGTTCCCACGCCTCCTGCAGCGGCGTGGATGAGCACCCGTGGGCGGAGCTTTTCGCGAGCCGGCGAGGGCTCGATCGATTCCCTGAGCAGCCCGGCTTTCCAATAGAGAAGCCATGCAGTGAGGTAATTTACCGGGAAGGCAGCGCACTGGGCGGAGGACCAGCCTTCGGGTTGAGGCCAGTAGAAACCCGCGGGCACGGCTACGTATTCCGCACAGGCTGAGTGCTGCGCGTAACCCATCACGCGGCGGCCATCTTCGGTGATTCCGGCGAACTCGCGTCCCATGATGTAGGGTGGCGTGGGACCTGCTGGGTAGCGGCCCAGTGCGCCGAGAACATCGGCAAAGTTGATGCCAACTGCCTCGACCTGCACCAGCACTTCGTGAACAGCAGGGGTGGGGACTGGAACCTCACGGAGTTGCAGTCCAGCGGGGCCCTCAAACGAAGTCACGACGATGGCTTTCATGTGCAGGATTGTATGAGCAGACAGGGCAAAATACCAGTCAGAGGAGTTCCTCCGAGACCAAAATAAAAAACCGGCGCGTATTCTCCCCCGAGAATTTTTGCGCCGGTCCTCCAGCCTCCCGGGGTTACCCGGGAAACTTAGCCGCTCATCTTCCCCTTGCGGGGCGGCTAAGATTGTACGAATACTGGCACCCCTGATCATCTAAATGTGGACGTCGGACCGGGGCTGCCTACCAAAGGTGCGCCACGCGGCTCTGTTTTACAATCAGAAACGTGGGTAAGACGATTACCAGTGGGATACCGTTGGAGAGCTATGTTCCGCAAGGTTGCAACAGCGGATAAACCCTGTTAGAGGCTATTGTTTTGACTGTGTCGGTGGCACTTATCAAGCAGAGCCAATCGCGGGTATATACTTTCATTCTTGGGTGACGCTGGTGTTCCGGACCGTGGTTGTCCGGACATCACGTCCACGGCCACTTCATAGATTTGTATGCGTTGTTTCGCACCGGCAAGTTTATTGCCGGCATAACCGGGAGCACTCCGTCCTCCGAAACAGGGGTGCAGATGCCGCTCCCGCATGCAGTCGGTAGGGCCTTCAGGGAGGTCCTCTTGGATCTGGTCATAATTCGCGTATTATTCGTATTTCTTGTGGGCTTAGCGTGCTTCTTGCTGGAGCCCTTCACTCAGCTAAGGCTTGTGGATACAGGGTTAGGCCTGGTGCTTGGTGGAGCCGTGATTCTGTTCGAGGTTCGGTTACGCTCGATCAGCCTGAAAAGACTGATCGGAGCCGCCCTTGGCAGCGTTCTCGGCATCATCGGAGCCTATCTTTTCAGCGTCGTGATCCGTAACGCCGTCCCCGCCGGGCACCTTCAGAGCTTTTTGCAGCTCATGGTGATGCTGGTAATGGCCTATGTGGGCCTGATCGTGGGCGCAGCCAAGGGTGATCTGCTGAATTTGTCAGCGCTTGGCGGCATCTTCGGCGGAGAAAAGCAGTCACGCCGAAGCTACAAGATTCTGGATACGTCTGTCATCATCGACGGACGCATTGCTGACATCGCCGAAACCGGATTTCTGGATGGCGTGCTCACTATTCCTGCCTTTGTGCTGCGCGAACTGCAATTGGTGGCCGATTCGGCAGATTCGCTGAAGCGCAACCGGGGCCGTCGCGGGTTAGACATTTTGCAGCGCATTCAGAAACTCACCACTATCCAGGTGACCATCGTCGAAGACGATTTCCCTGCTGTGCGTGAAGTTGACATGAAGCTGATCGAGCTTGCCAAGCTCTATGAAGGCAAGATCGTGACCAACGATTTCAATCTGAACAAGGTAGCGCAATTGCACGGCGTGGATGTGCTGAACATCAACGAACTGGCCAATGCACTGAAGCCAATCGTGCTGCCGGGCGAGATCATGAAGGTATTCATCCTGAAGGAAGGCAAGGAATACAACCAGGGTGTCGCCTATCTCGACGATGGAACGATGGTTGTGGTTGATAACGCGCGCAAGATGATCGGCAAGACCGTGGATATATCGGTTACCAGCGTGCTTCAGACCACTGCAGGCAAAATGATTTTTGGCAAATTCGACGAACGCGGGCAGACCGGGATGGCAAAGCCTGAAGTGCGTCCGCCCGACCTGCGCAAGAGCAATCCGCAACCTGCTTCGCCCGAGCAGCAGCAGGTGGCTCCGGCAACCACGACCACGCAGGAAGAGGAACAGCGCTAAGACACGAAATACGTGCTGTGTAACTGGAAAGCGCGCGCCACGGCCCGCGCTTTTTAGTCGCCAAATTTGATCTTGGACGCAGTGCTCGTTATATACTGGCAAACCCTTATGAAAGTCTTCGTAATTATCCCCGCTGCTGGTTTGGGAACGCGCATGGGAGTCGCGCACGTTGGACAGACCCCTCTGCGTTCCAAGCAGTTCCTTGAACTCGCCGGAGTTCCCATTCTCATTCACACGCTCCGCAAGTTTGCCGCGGCCCCGCTGGTGGATTCCATTTGGATTGCCATGCGCAAGGCTGAGATTGACAGCTTTCGACCCACTCTCGACCGCGCCGGACTCGGTAAACCCGTACACCTCATCGAGGGCGGCGAGCACCGGCAGGAGTCGGTGGGCAATGTGCTGGATGCCCTTCCAGCGCAACCCGATGACCTGGTTCTGATTCACGACGCGGTGCGCCCTTTCGTCTCTCAGGAAACAATTACAGCAGTTATCGAGCAGACGAAGCGTTACGGAGCAGTGATTGCCGGAGTACCTGCGATCGATACCATCAAGCGGGTGGAGCGCCGCCCAGAGGGAGCTGTAGTGGAGGCGACGATTCCGCGCGAACAGATCGTTCAGGCGCAGACGCCGCAGGGCTTCCGCTATGGGCTACTGAGCCCGATCTTCAATGAAGCACGCATTGAAGGGTTCCAGAGCACCGACGAGGCCAGCCTGCTGGAGCGCGCTGGACAACCGGTTCACGTAGTAATGGGGTCTGCCCGCAATTTCAAGATCACAACTCCAGCGGATCTCGAACTGGCTGAATTCTTCCTGGCGCAGGAATTGCGCAGCCTTCAGGGCGTTGGCAAATGAGCATGCGTATTGGCCACGGTTATGACTCGCATGAATTCAAGGCGGGCGTGCCGCTGGTCATCGGCGGGATGAAATTCGAGCATACGCATGGCTTGGCGGGGCACTCCGATGGCGATGTGCTGCTGCACGCAATTACCGACGCCCTTCTGGGCGCCGTGGCAGTCGGAGATATCGGCAGCTTCTTTCCGCCCAGCGACCCGCAGTGGAAGGGCGCAAATTCAGTGATCTTTCTGGAAGAGGCGCTGCGCCAGGTTGAGATTGCAGGCTATCGCGTGGTTAACGTAGACACGACCATGATCCTGGCCGCCCCGAGGATTGTCCCGCACGCCGAGAAGTTGCGCTCCCGCATAGCCGAGTTGCTGAATGTGGCCACGAACTGTGTCGGCATCAAGGCCAAAACTCCCGAGGGCACCGGAACCGAGAAAGCCGCCATTGCACACGCAGTCGTGCTGCTGGAATCCATTCCGCTGGAGCCCCTGCTCGAAGAAGATGCCGTCGCGGTCGGCGTGAAGGATGAAGACGAAGTAGCCGGGTTGATCGACGGAAACGGCAGGCACTAAGGCTTCCCCCATTTGGATGGAATCCGAGAGGTGGCTCTTACATTTTCTTCCTGCGCCATTTATCCTATTCACTGTAGGCTACTGGAAAAGCACCGCTGGCGGGCCGCGTCGCGGCCTTGTGCTACCCCGAGCACCTCTAATTCGAACAGATAAGCGAGCGCATGAGCCGCGTTCAGGGCATCTACCTGAGGCAGGCTCACCGTATAAATAATGGGAATCACTCCGGGGAATCTAAACTCTACCGTGCCGACCACCGGCCAGCGTCCGGCGATCAAGGTGTTTGTCGCCACCACGGTGATGCTGAGCTTCATCAGTTTCTGGCGGGCCGCTGCCATTGTGCTCAGCGATCTGGCCTCCTCGGCCTACTACGTGGGCGGCGATGCTGAGAAGGTAATCGGCAAGAGCGCACCGTGGTTTGTGCTGGGAGTGATGCTCTTCAGCTACGCGGTTCGTTCCGTGTACATCGAATCCAGCGCCATGTTTGTGCGTGGCGGCGTCTATCGCGTGGTGAAGGAGGCGATGGGTGGCACGCTGGCAAAGCTCTCGGTAAGCGCGCTGCTGTTCGACTACATCCTCACCGGTCCTATCAGCTCAGTTTCCGCAGGACAGTATGTCATCGGATTGATCTCTGACGTGTCAGCGCGCTTTGGCCATCCGATGCACCTCACTGAGGCACAGCAGAACTGGTTCGCCGCGATCTTTGCCTGCATCGTTACGCTTTATTTCTGGTACAAGAACACCCAGGGAATTCACGAGTCGAGCGAAAAAGCACTGAGCATCATGAAGATCACCACGGTCATGGTGATCATTCTGATTGTCTGGTGCACAATTACGCTGTTCCTGCATAAGTCGAGCCTTCCGCCGCTTCCGGTTCCGCGCAATTTGAAGATGGACAAGGAGTCCTTAGGCTGGCTGCATGGCAGCTGGTTGGCCACGGTTCCGCTGATCATGTTCCTGGTCGGCTTCGGGCATTCGGTACTTGCGATGAGCGGCGAAGAATCACTGGCGCAGGTGAATCGCGAAATCGAGCACCCGAAACTCAAGAACCTGCAAAAAGCCGGCCTGGTCATCTTTCTCTACAGCCTGTTTTTCACCTCACTGGTCTCGTTCTTCGCGGTGATGATTATTCCGGATAACGTACGTCCGGATTATTTTGCAAATCTCATCGGCGGCCTGGCGATGTATGTGGCCGGTCCCTACACGCTGAAGCTGTTCTTTCAGGCTTTTGTGGTGCTTGTAGGCGCGCTGATCCTGTCAGGGGCTGTGAACACCGCGATCGTCGGCGCCAACGGCGTGCTCAACAGAATCAGTGAAGACGGTGTGCTGACACCATGGTTCCGCAGGCCGCATCAGAAATACGGAACCAGCTATCGCCTGATCAATCTGATTGTCGGGTTGCAGCTATTCACCATTCTTGCGACCGGTGGAAACGTTTACCTGCTGGCTTCGCTGTACGCGTTCGGCGTGATCTGGAGCTTCTCCTTTAACGGACTCTCGGTGACTGTGTTGCGTTACACGGAAAAGCAGAAGCGCGAATTCAAGGTACCCGGCAATATCACGATCGGAAGCATCGAGATTCCGCTTGGGCTCGGCCTGGTCACGTTGATGCTGTTTGCCATCGCGCTGGTGAATCTGGCAACGAAACCTTTGGCCACCATCAGCGGCATCATTTTCTCGGCGGTCATGCTGGTGATCTTCACGGTTTCCGAAAAGATCACCCACCGGCAGCGCGGCGCAAACCACGAGATGCACGAGGAATTCCGGGTTGCCGAGCAACCGCTCGTCGATCGTCAGGAGATGAAGGTCCGGCCCGGCAACGTGCTGGTGGCAATCCGCGACCCACGCAATCTGTACTACCTCAATGACCTGCTGAAGAACACAGATACCACGAAGCAGGATATTGTGGTGATGACCGCACGCATCTACCACCGCGAACACACATTCAGCGGCAACGCCAATCTCGACAGTGGAGACCTGTTCGAGGAATATGAGCGTCAGTTGTTTACGAAGGTCGTGGAACTGGCTGAAAAGCAGGGTAAGCATGTATCGCTGATGGTGGTGCCATCAACCAACGTCTTCGACGCGATTCTGCAGACGGGAGCACGCCTCGAGTCTTCCCGCATCGTCTGCGGGCTCTCCAACCGGCTTACGCTCGACGAGCAGGGCAAACTGACCGGCGATGCCTGGGAACGTCTGCCTGAGCCGCGTCCCAACGTCGTATTGGAAATACATTCGCCTGACCACAGTGTGGAGGAGTACTACCTTGGCCCGCATACCCCGCGTCTGCGTGACCAAGACCTCGAACTGCTTCATAAGATATGGCTGGAAGTAAGCGAGGACCCAGAACTTGCGTCGCTGCACCACTACCACATCATCGGCATGGCACTGGAGCGATTGCAGGAGCGTCTGCACGGAGCACAGCGCGGAGAAATCCTGGCAATGCTCAAGCAGGAGTTGCACAAGCCCGATCAAGAAGAATGACGGGTTCCAGCAAAAACGGCGCGGCCCATTGAGGTCGCGCCATTTTGCGTTACGACGGAGATTACTCGCTCATGGGAAAAGTTCGCGAAATACGATCATGCCAGCAGAGCTTGTCTTCGTCCACCAAAGCCCACAGAAAGCCAAGGCTCACTGAGGCGAAGGAGATGAAGACAAAAAGTGCGCGGCTGAAGCGTTGCTTCCACAGGGGCACCTGTCCATCAAAGGTGCGCAACCGGATTCCTCGCAATCTCATGCCCGGTGTACGACCCTCGTAGAGCAGGAACAGGTGCTGATAAACCGCCCAGAGAATCAGTGTCACCGCGCCCAGCATCAAAAAGAAGGGCTTATTGTGTGGGACATCCGGTAGAGCGCGTCCGGCTATCCCGGCGAAAAGCAGCCCTCCTGCCGTCACTATGCCCACATCCAACATCGCCGCGATCAATCGCTCCTGAACTGGCGCCACATGCAGCGGTATCTCGATTTCAGGCTCGCGGTCGTTTGACGTCTCCTGTTCATCAGCGTCAAGCCGGATCTCGGGAAAGAGCGAACCCTGTACTGGAGGCATGATGTCCTCGGGAACTTCGAGAATGCGTGGCCGGCGATTCATTGGCTCGGCTAACTCGTCGTACGAGGGCTGCGGCGCCAGCGGTGGCTCCAGCAATGGACGCCGGAAGACAATCAGGTTTCCCTGCACAGGCGGAGCCGGCGGCGGAGTCATTGGTTCTGGCTCGGGTTCAGAGATGCAATATCGATCGAGACAGGAATCCGAGGCGGAGGTAGCGCGGATTTCAATATCAAGCGCCACATCTTCATGCGCCTCATCGGGTTCATACGCCTCGTCGGGCAGTGTTGCTGAAGGCTCTGGGTTGCTTTCCTTTTCTTGCTCGTCTTCGAGGAATTTCTTAGCGAGCGCAGTTGCAACTATCGTGGTGCTAGAACCCTGCGACATCGACTCGGCGTTCAGGCGACGGTAGTAGTTTGTGTCAAATGATCCATTCGACACATTTGCGGTACCGAAGTCGAGATCTGGAGCGCCCATGTCGCCCGATCTCTTGCTGCGGGCGCGGTAGCGATTGACGCGTGAGGCGACTTCGGCGCGCCACGCTTCGTCCTCTGCGGCGGCATGATGGTTGACTTCACGGGGTTCAATTGGCTCGGCTGATTGCATTTCTTCCCTTGCACTCACTGACAAGTTAGGGACACAAACGGTGTCCACATATTCTGACGTGGTGAGGGTGCCGCGCGCCATAACAATACGCGCGGCCACGGAGGGCACGGAACACGTGCAGAGTGTACCGCAAAGCGGACAATCCATGGCGAATTGTGAGAACAACCAGAGCGGCGAGGGGTTTTCCGAATCGTTTAACTTTGTGGTAGACGGTCGAGCGTGCTAACTTTCAACCGAGCCTTGTTCACAAATATGAACCGGCGAAACGCATCCCGATGACCCTTCGCACTCTGAGAATTATCACAGTCTCGTTCTTAAGTCACCTGCTGTTGGCACACTTGGCATTTACCAGTCAGTTGCCTGCACTCTCCTCTACAGGCAGGGTGGCCCCTTCGCTGCCAACCCAAGAGGTCACGATCAGGGCCCAGCAGCAGGAAAAGCAAGGTGACGTTTACAAACTCGACGGTGACGTGGAGATTTCGTTCCAGAGCTACGTCATGCGCGCCGAACATGTCACTTACAACGATGCGAGCGGCGAAGTGGAAGCGACTGGGCGGGTCGTGTTTGACGGCGGCCCCCATGATGCCCACATCGTAGCGGGACACGCCAACTATAACGTGAAGAATGAGACAGGCAAGTTCTTCGACGTAACTGGCACCTTTGGAGCCGTGGTACGAGGCCGCACCGTGGTTCTTACCACCAGCAATCCCTTTTTGATCGTTGGCAGAGAGGTGCACAAAGTTGGTCGTAACCGCTATATCGTCCTCCATGGCAGCATCACGTCGTGTACCGAGCCATCCCCGACCTGGACGTTTAACGCGGAGAAAATTGATGTGGTGCCAGGCGAGGACGCCAAGCTCTACCACTCCACCTTTCGACTGCTGAAGCTGCCAATCTTCTATTTTCCTTATACCCAGGCCCCAGCCAGTTCAACGGCCCGCACCACCGGGTTCCTGTTGCCGAATGTCGGGCAATCGTCCACCAAGGGAGCCATCCTGGGTGATTCGTTTTACTGGGCTATCAATCGCTCCAGCGATCTTACGGTGGGAGCTGAGTATTTTTCCTCGCGAGGCTGGAGCCAGACGTTTCAATTCCGCGCAAAACCCTCGGAAAACAGCACGTTGGAGTTGCATTACTTCGGAGTGGTCGACCGTGAAGGCGCGCCCAATACCCATCAGGACCAGGGCGGTGAAGACATACGACTGGTCGGTGAGATCAGCCGCGACCATTGGCGCGCCGCCGCCAATATTGATTACCTCAGCTCATTCCTTTTCCGCCAGGCATTTTCAGAAACGTATTCGCAGGCCGTGAATTCCGAAGTGAAGTCAGTCGCCTACCTTTCGCACAATCTGGCTGGCTTTTCGCTGAACGCCAGCGCCGGGCGTTACCAGAATTTCTATCAGGATCCGCTCACCAATTCATACTCCAACCAGATCAGGATTCTTCACATGCCCATGGCGGAGGTAAATGGCTTGGAGCAGCGGATTTATTCGTCTCCATTTGTGTGGGGCGTAGATCTCAGCGCGGGAGGCCTGCAACGCAGTGAGCCCGGCTTTGTCACGGCTAATCTGGTAGGACGCCTCGATATCCGTCCGCGAATCGCGCTGCCAATCCAATGGAAGGGCTGGGGTCTGCGTCCGCAGGTCGCCGTGCACGACACGCTGTACACTCAACAACAGTCCACGAGTTCGGCTCTCCATCCGCTGGGGGTGGCGAGCGGCAATGAACTCAACCGCCGGGATGTCGAAGCCGCCATCGAACTACGCCCCCCTGTACTGGAAAAGGTATTTGATCGCGAGATTTTTGGCCGCCGCTATAAGCACGTCATCGAACCCATCCTCACCTATCGCTACACCACAGGGATAGACAACTTCCAGAACATCATCCGCTTCGATGGCATGGACATCCTGACCGACACCAGCGAGTTTGAATATGACATCATTCAGCGCATCTATGGGCGCCGTCGCTCGACCAGCCATGAACCTGGATGCGAGGTTCCAACCCCGACGCCGTCCGAGCGCTCACAAAAACGTCCAGCCTACATACCTGGTGTAAGCGCCGTCCGTCCAAAATGCGAAGACGAGAGTAAGGCCACGCGCGAGCTGGTGAGTTTCGAAGTGAAGCAGAAATACTATTACAACAAAACGTTTGGCAATGCCCTGGTGCCAGGCCGCCGCAACGTGTTCACCAACACTGACGACCTCAGCGGCATCGCCTTTCTTGACGCTCCGCGTCTCTGGAGCCCGGTGGTCGGCAAGTTGAGGGTGCAAACTTCCGCCAACACCGACGTACAATGGCAGCTTGATTACGATTCCGTGCACGGCCGCATCAACTCCAGCGCAACCTTTCTCGAATATCGTCTCGGCGAGTACTTCATCGGTGGAAGCCACGACTTCTTTCACGTGCCAGCTAACTCGGTTACGGAAACCTTCAGCAATGCGCCTCTGGTCTTCAATCAATTCCGCGCCCTGGTTGGCTATGGCCATCCCAACAAACGCGGCTTTGCCGGAGGCTTCAGTGCAGGTTACGACCAGAACCGTAACTTTTTGCAATACGCAGCCGCGCAAACAAGTTACAACTCGGATTGCTGCGGTCTGAGTTTTGAATACCGGCATATCAACGTGCCCGGAGTGAATGTCGAAAACCAGTACCGATTTGCGTTTACCCTGGCAAACATCGGAACGTTTGGAAACATGCGCAAACAGGAAAGACTGTACTAACCGGCGCCACTACAATTTTCAGAACCTTGCTACTTTCTGTTACGCTGAACCGTTCGAATGAAGAAGAATTCTGTCCTACTCGCCATCTGTTGTTGTGGTCTTGCCCTGGCTGCTGGCTGTGCGGCGCCGGGTGCGCCGCAAGCGCCATCACTTCGCCTGCCGGTTGCCGTCGACAATCTTTCAGCCATCCGTAAAGGCAATCGTGTTGTCCTCACCTGGTCGCCCCCGATGGAAACAACCGACCACCAGGCGATGCGCTGGCCCACTACCACGCGCGTCTGCCGCGTGCTGAATCAGTTTCCCATCAATCGCTGTGGCGAAGTGGTCAGGGAAATCAAGTCCACAGAGCTGGTTTCGGTGCTGCCTGCGGCACGCCGTCCGGTGGTCTCATTTGAGGATGTACTTCCGCCAGCCTTGATCGCTGCGCAGAACCAGGCGACCTATGCCATAGAGGTCGTGAATCAACGTGGGCACTCCGCCGGACTCTCAAACCAGGTGCGCACCTCGCTGGTGCCGACCGCGCCGCCTCCAACCGAATTTCGCGCTACCCTCGACGCCCAGGGGCCACTGCTGCAATGGAATGTGCAGTCGATTCCCACTCCTTCCCCTGGAGTTTCCTATCGGCTCCGCATCTATCGGCGAACCAGCGGAAAAACCGATTTTGCACTCGCCAGCGAACAGCCATACCGTGTGGGTGAAGATGAAGCTCGCGACACAAATTTTGAGTGGGAGCAAGCCTATGACTACAAGATTGCTTCGGTCGCTGTCATGGCAGCACCCGGACGCCCCGCCGTGGAAGTTGAAGGTGATGACAGCGAAACTGTACATCTGTCAGCTCACGACATTTTCCCGCCTGTGGCCCCGACCGGTCTGCAGGCTGTATTCAGCAGCGTAGGACAGAAGCCTTTCATCGATCTCACCTGGGCACCTAACACGGAGAGCGATCTGGCCGGTTACGTTGTCTATCGCCGCACTGCGGCTTCCACTTTCGTTGCTGTCTCCACTGGCCTGATCAAGGCTCCAGCCTGGCGCGACAACGATGTTCACCTTGGACAGAAGTACTATTACACTGTCTCGGCCGTCGATCTGCGTGGAAATCAGAGCCCGCAATCGGCCCCGGCCGAGGAGTTGGTACCCATGGAGGTTCGATGAAATTCTGCCGCTTTCTTGGAACGGATGGATCGCGTTTTGGCCTAGTGGAAACGCGTGATGGCCATGACTTTATTGTCAGTGAACTGGGTAGCCCGCAAATGCAGGTCAGCGCAGCCGGTGTGCCCGAACAGATTGTATTGCCGGAAATCGGCTCCGGAAAAACGATTGACGTGCCTTTTCCTCTGGAGCGAGCCAAGCTGCTGACTCCGTTTCCGATCATCAGCAAGATCATGTGCGTTGGCCGGAATTACGCTGCTCACGCCAGCGAACTTGGAAATGCGCTGCCAACCGAGCCGCTCATTTTCAGCAAGCCTCCTTCTTCGCTGCTCGCTCCCGGAGGCGAGATCATCCGTCCCGCCATCAGCCAGCGCGTTGATTATGAGGGCGAACTCGGATTCCTGATTGGCCGCCGTTGCCACCTGATGAAGGAGGGCGAAAGCGCAAAGGATTACATCCTCGGCTACACGGTCATCAACGACGTGACTGCACGCGACATACAGAAAAGAGAAACACAGATGACGCGCGCCAAGGGCTTCGATACGTTTTGCCCCTTCGGCCCCATTGTCAACACAGATCTGAACCCGGAAGGAATCAAGGTACAGACTCGCGTCAATGGCGAGTTACGCCAGGACGGTAACACCAACGACATGATATTTTCCATCGACCGCATCCTGCACCACATCTCCCAGTTCTGCACCCTGCTGCCTGGAGACTTGATTGCAACCGGAACGCCGGAGGGCGTAGGCACCTTGGAAAATGGAGATGTCGTCGAAGTGTGGGTTGAAGGCATCGGTACATTGCGCAATTCGGTGATCAACCAGTAGGACGCAACCCAGGCGGAAATCAACGCTGAACTTGAAGTGCAGCACACGACCTTGTGCGTTTCATACGCCCTGCCCTGTGCTGTATCTTCAACCCACTCTGGATCCGTAGTAAAGTCAGAAGGGCGATCCATAACGCCCATCGAAGCTCGGCGACTCCATGACCATGATTCGCATGTATACACTGACCGGTGCCATCGTGATCGCCGCAGCTAGCTCGATGCTGTTGCTTGGTGGAAAGAAGAAGACTGCTGAGCAGCGTGAGACCCTGCGCCGCCAGCGCATTAGTGCACAGGGCCGTATTACAGATGGAACTGTGCTCGACGTGCAGGAATTTGACTCTGACACCGACCACTCCGTGCAGTTGGTGATCTATACCTATGACGTAGCGGGCGTGCAATATGAGTGCTCGCAGGATGTCACTCTTCTCCGCCAGTTCCTCGATCTACATTCCTGCCGAATCGGTGTTACAACCAGTGTCAAGTACGACGCACAAAATCCCGGCAACTCGATTGTTGTCGCTGAGACTTGGTGCGGACTGCGCACCTAGAGCGCTTCTCCTCAGCCTTCAGCTTTGTCAGCACTCCGGCCAAGCGACTGCCAATCTTCCCGGATAGAGAACCTTCCCTATTGTCACCGCTATCTAACTCGTATTAAGTAGCAAGCGAGAGGATGGCAACCATGGGAGAAGTTAGCGACAGGCATCCATTACGGCGGCTTATGTCGGAGAAGATTGCTCAACATTTTGGCCGCGAAGTGGGCCTGCGCGATGAGGAAATCTGGGCCTACCTCGCCAATATGCTCACGGAATTCTGCGACACACGCAATCTGTATGCACTCAAGAATGCGCAAGGCCGTTCGCTTGACGATGTGGGCGAGATGCTGCTCGAGAGTGACCCAATCTTTGGCACCGAAGCCACGTCATTTGACCGCGAGCGCCAGGTGCGCAAGCACATCGGAGACTTCACCCTGTTTTACAGCGGAATGTTTCCCGAGTCGATCAATCGCTTCCGTCTGCGCCGCCAGCGGCTGGAGAGTCTGATTGACTTTGTGCACGCCGGAAAAGAAAGCTACTTCATTGTCAGCCAGTTCGACCAGATGGAATACCGTAAGGTAGCGCCGCTGTTCGGACGCCTCTCGCAACAATTTGAAAGCTGTGTCTTCGGTCTGAACCTGGTGCGCCAGGAACTCACGGAAATGCAGTACGCGCTGGTTCGTCCGGACGATTTGAACGACCTGATTATGTGATTACGATCCAGTTCACGCCTTTAGATCCGGCGTGCTTCGGCGATAAAAGCTGAGCGCGCTCTCGCCCTGTTTCAGGAGGCGAAAGCGTTTGAGATCACCCTCGCCCTCGCCCGGATCGAATCTCTTCTCATGCTCGGCCACCACGATTCCGCCTTCGCTCAGCACCGCTCCACGCGAAATGTTACGCAGAATCTCCGCGTAGGCTCCATGCAAACGATACGGCGGGTCGAGAAAACAAACGTCAAACTGGATTCCAGCTTTCTCCCACTGGCGCAGCGCCTCTGCCGCGTCGCGTTCGGCCAAATCGCTGGCCTCAAGGCCCAGCGAGGCGAGATTCTGGCGCAACACCCTGGCAGCTTTGTTGCTGGATTCGGCAAAGTGCACCGAGGTCGCGCCACGGCTAAGCGCCTCAATACCAACAGCGCCCGTACCGGCAAACAGGTCAGCCCAGGCACACTCGGCAACCATGCCAGACGAGGCAAGCACGTTGAACAATGTCTCTTTCAGCCGGTCGTAGGTAGGGCGAGTCTCCAAGCCCTCAAGGCTCTTCAGCGTCCGGCTGCGAAACTTTCCAGCAATCACTCTCATCGAAGTCTTCTACTCCTTGCCCCTGCCGTGTAGTGTATTAGGTAGGGGTTGTTCAAACACAAGGCAAATTGCATGAGACGCTGGTCTATTCCGGTTGTAGACATTTTCGGCATCCACTTCCGCATACACTTCAGCTTTCCGCTGATGTTTTGCCTGGTGTGGATTCTGGAAACCGGACGTGGCCCGCAGGTCGCTCTGCGTAGCTTCATGCTGATGCTGCTGGTGCTTTTCGCGGTGATGATGCATGAACTAGGTCACGCCTTGGTTGCGGCACGTAGTGGCATTAAAGTGCGCAGTGTGGTGTTGCTTCCCATCACAGGCGTTGCCTTGCTCGATGAGCAGGCGCAGCGCGGACTGGATGCGCGCCGTGAAATTCGCATTTCGCTTGCCGGTCCCATCGTCAACCTGATATTTGCTGCCTTTGTCGGCACCTCGATTCTCATCTTCTATCCGCAGGGGCAACTATTCAGCTTTCCCTGGCTCACTCCGTTTAATTTGCCGCGCAGCCTTGTATGGGCGCAGATTTTTGTTGCCGGACTCAACCTGCTACCTGCCTATCCGCTCGATGGCGGACGCATTCTGCGTGCGGTGTTGGCAAGCAACGGAGATCAGGTTACAGCCACACGACGCGCCGTATCCATCGGGCAGTTCTTCTCTCTTGCACTCTTTTTCAGTGGCGGCGCGGTCTTTCTGGGCTCCAACTCAAACAATCTCTGGATCATGATGGCCGGAGTTTTTCTGTTCCTGGCGGCACAATTGGAAGATCGCAGCATGATTCTGCAGGCAGTGCTGGAGCGCGTTCGCGTGCGCGACGTAATGATCACCGAATTCATTACTCTGTCTCCTGCTGAAACCTTGGCCGATGCGCTGCAGCGCTCCGTGGAACCGCCGCAGGAAGAGTTCCCTGTGGTGCGCGGTACAGACATGGTGGGCGTGATCAGCCGCCAGCAAATGGCCGAGTGCATGGAAGAGGAAGGCAACGGCTACGTGCAATCGGCAATGCGGCGCGAATATCTGGTGGCGGGCCCGCAGGAATCGCTGGCCGCCGTGCTGCGCCGCATTGGGCGCAGCGGTCTGGCAATGATTCCAGTAGTGGAAGGCGACTACCTGATCGGCATCATCACCTTCCAGAACCTGATGCGCAAACTAACCGCGCTCTCGCTGCGCCGCACCACACCGAAAACATCCGCGTCAAACGCTCCCGCGCCGCAGCAATAAAGCGGTATTTGCCGAAAAACCTTCGCTCACAAAAGCCCATAAACGACTCTCTCCGGCTGTGGATACATTTGAGGCTATTTTCAAGTAACGGAGTTTTTCAGCAGCAACGCGATTATTTCGTTGGCTGCCTACCCTCCTATATCTCCCCGCAAAAATTTGAAAACAAAGGAATTATATGGGAGGAAATTCCATATTCGGCTCTACTTTCAGGATAGCAAATTCGTGCGACGTTCCCCTCAGCTGAGGGAAAACTCTATTTTGTGTGGAATCAGATGGTTGGGAGGAATTGGCGAGAATTTTCGCTTGACACAGATTGGGGTGACCCCCTTGGATGAGACAGTTTGGGTTTTGACAGGTGGCCCATTCAACGTTCTTTACGTTGAGTGGGGCAGTTGATCCGGGTTCCCGCCATAGAGAATGCCCCACTCAAGCCAAAGGAAGGCTTGAATGGGCCACGCATTATAAAAGGGCGCCCCTTTCGAGTAAGCTGCGGTTGCTGTGAGAAGCAGACAACCAAAGCGCAAAAGAAAGGAACACCCGGATGAACAGTTTGAGA
>Ga0316232_1001290_pt1 | contig 31630 bp, 23 predicted proteins | sample TBHtaG_FD_206006 | JGI IMG/M metagenome (GOLD analysis project Ga0316232, IMG submission 206006) | Freshwater microbial communities from Trout Bog Lake, Wisconsin, USA - TBH18025_13 | ecosystem: Environmental > Aquatic > Freshwater > Lake > Hypolimnion/Profundal zone | place: USA: Wisconsin... | reverse complement strand
TACAGCGCTGCTTCTATTTCCTCCTGCAGCCTGTCGGCCAGCACCCGGCTCTCGGCCAACAGGTGTTTTCCCCGCTGTTTATATCTGGCAACAAAGGTTTCGTCTTTAATGCCGCCCAGATTGATCAGCACATTGAGCCAGCCGCCGTTGACCGCTCCCAGCAGGCACTGGACCCCAACCCCCAGATCGCTGAGGGCCGAGGGGTTGGTTATGTTCACGCCTTTACCTAAAATGGCCAGTGCGGCTGCCGCTTTCTCCATAATCGCGAAAGGAACCTCGGTGGCAAATTGCAAGGCTACCTGCATGGCAGCCGCTCGCCGCCGCTTTTCATCATCCGTTGTCTTTGGCATGGCGAAAACCGCCATAACTTTGTTGAAGGCTTCGGTATCACGGTCAACAAGAACAAGAAACTCCCGGCTTAGCTCCTGGCTGGCCTGAAGAATCTCCTGCACCAGCGGCTCGTTGTCCCTGAACTTCTCTTTGCCTGTAGTGAGTTTGGCGACCATCACCGTCAGGGCAGCGCCCAGCGCCCCGAGCAGGGCGGCGGTGGAGCCGCCGCCGGGAGCGGGTGCGTCTGAGGCTAATAGCTCAACAAAATCCTTTACCTGATACTCAATTAATCTCACAACCCACCGCCCCTTTCTTGATGACAACTTCCCCTTTTTTGACGACGGTTCTTACCAGATTGACTCCCCAGTGATACAACACGAACTCCAGATCCGGCGCGTCCCAGATGACCAGATCGGCCTGCTTGCCGGGCTCGATGCTCCCGATACGGCTGTCGCGGTTGATCGCCGCCGCGGCGTTCAGGGTCACTGCTGTAAGCACCTCTTCCGGGGTCAGCCGGTATTTCAGACAGGCAATATTCATCGGCATCTGCAGCGATTCTGTGGGGCACGATCCGGGGTTAAAGTCTGTAGCCACCGCCACCGGTATCCCCATATCAACCATTGTCCGGGCCCGGGCAAAGTCTTCGCCCAGATAAAAGGAGGTGCCAGGCAGCAGTACGGCAATGGTGCCTGCTGACGCTATCTTGGCCAGCCCCTGGTCACTGGCGTGAATCAGGTGTTCAGCCGAAATGGCGCCCAGTTCTCCAGCCAGTTCTGCGCCGCCCAGGGCTGTTATTTCGTCGGCATGAATTTTGGCCTGCAGGCCGTGGTTTTTACCGCATTCCAGGATTTGTCGCGACTGAGCCAGATCAAAAACACTGTCTTCACAGAAGACATCGCAGAATTCGGCCAGCCCCTGCCGGCTTACCTCCGGGATCATCTGTCCACAGACAAGATCGACATAGTCTTGCTTGGCATTTTTGTACTGGTCCGGCACAGCATGAGCCCCCATAAAGGTCGGTACCAGCTCAACCGGCTGGCTGCCCTGCAGTTCACGGACTGCCTCAAGGGACTTGATTTCAGCGGCGACTGTCAGGCCATAGCCGCTTTTTACCTCGCAGGTGGTGGTTCCGTGGGCCAGCATCACCGCCAGGGTGCTTGACCCTGCCGCCACCAGCTCATCCAGCGTCGCCTGCTGGGTGCTCTTCACGGTAGAGAGTATCCCGCCGCCCTGGCTGAGAATGTCCAGATAGCTGAAACCTTGCAGCTTGAGAGCCAGTTCCCGCTGCCGCCAGCCGGAAAAGATCAGGTGAGTATGGGCATCTACCAGGCCGGGAGTTACCAGTGACCCACCGGCGTCGATAATGTGTCCGGCCCTGCCGGCAGCCAACTCCGCCGCCGCCGCGTCATTACCCACTTCGACGATCTGTCCGCCATCGATAACGATGTAGGCGTCCTTAAGCCGGGTGATCCGGCCTTGCTCGCCGCCCCTGAGGGGACCTTTACCTTCCGGGGTGGCGAGCACGCCGATATTGTTGATAATCGTCTTCATACTCCGCCTCGCTACATTTCTATTCGCTTTGGAGAAGATAATTCTCCAGCACCTGTTTTTCGGCGCTGAATCCTTCCAGTTGCAGGTAGTATTTCGCTGAATCGATCAAGGCACCCGCCGGGGTCAGACCGACGATTTCGCTGCCCGCGATACCGACTCCGTAGCGCTTGGCTTCGATCCTGACCAATTCAAACACCCTGTACAGCGGCGTCTTCTCAAAGTTGGTCATATTGATGGAGACCTGGGCCAATTTGCGGTCTTCCAGCATGACGCCGATGGCTTTGACAAACTTCAGCCCGCCGCTGCTCTCCCGGATGACCTTGGCGATCTCTTTGGCGATATTCAGGTCACTGGTACTCAGGTTGATGTTATAGGCGACCAGCGGCATGCGGGCGCCGACCGCGACGACTCCGGCAGTGGGATGGACGGCGTTCTTGCCGTAATCGGGCTGCCATTCAGCCTGAGCGATTTTTGCCGCCATTCCCTCAAATTCGCCGCGCCGGATGTCGGCCAGATTCCGCCGCCGGGGACTTGACGCCGCCTCTTCATACAAAAAGACCGGAACATCAAGTTTGTCCGCAATTTTAGCGCCAACCTCCCGGGAAAGGGCCGCACAGTCTTCCATACTCATATTCTTGACAGGTACGAAAGGAATGACATCAACCGCCCCCATCCGGGGATGTTCGCCTTTATGGCCGGTCATATCAATCAGCTCCACCGCCTTTTGCGCCGCTCCAAAGGCGGCTTCCCCGGCCCCCTCCGGGGTGCCGACGAAGGTAAAGACACTGCGGTTGTGGCTCTTATCGGCGGAATAATCCAGCAGGATTACCTCTGGAACGGCTTTGATCACGGCGACTAAAGCCTCAATCACTTCAGGCCGCCGGCCTTCGCTGAAATTCGGAATGCATTCCACTAGTTTTGCCATCATGTTCCCTCACTCTGTGTTGTGTTTACTGGCCAAGATTTCTAAAGGCCTGGCCGACTAAGTCCTTGACAAGCTTTTCCGCCGGGAGATAGGGAAGCGTGATATGCCCTTGCCCGGCATAGTTCTTGTTGAATTCGGCGCAGGTGGCTATGGAGTTGGCGTTGCGAGCCCAGGAGCGCCGGGCCACCCCACCCATGACGTCCCATAACATCGCCGATTTGATCACAGCATCCACCCGTTCGCTGCCGTCGAGCACCAGACCGAAACCTCCGTTAATGGCCTTGCCGATGCCCACGCCGCCGCCGTTGTGCAGCGCCACCAGGCTCATACCCCGGGCGGCGTTGCCGGCAAAACACTGGGTTGCCATATCAGCCATCACATTACTGCCGTCCTTGATATTTGCCGTTTCCCGAAACGGGGAGTCGGTGCCTCCGGTGTCGTGATGATCCCGGCCCAGCATAACCGGACCGATCTCCCCCATCCTTACCATAGCGTTAAACTTCAGGGCGATGCTTTGCCGCCCCTCGGCGTCCTGATAAAGAATTCTGGCTTTGGTGCCGACAACCAGTTTATTTTTCTGCGCATCTTTGATCCAGATGTAATTGTCCCGGTCCTGGCCCCGCCGGTCAGGATCGATACAGCTCAGCGCCGCCTGATCGGTTTTGATCAGGTCCTCCTCCTTTCCGCTGAGACAGACCCAGCGGAAAGGCCCATAGCCGTAATCAAACAGTTCCGGTCCCATAATGTCCTCGACATAAGACGGGAAAATGAAGCCTTCTTTTTCATCTATGCCGTTTTTGGAGATTTCCCTGACCCCGGAGTCATATACCGCCTTCATGAAAGAGTTGCCGTAGTCGAAGAAATAAACACCGCGGGCAACCAGCATCCTGATAAGTTCGAAATGGCGGCGCAGGCTCTTGTCCACAAGGGCGGTGAATTCAGCCCGGTCACTGGCCAGCAGCGCGGTACGTTCTTCAAAGGTTATCCCCTGCGGGCAGTAGCCGCCGCTATAGGCTACATGACACGACGTCTGGTCAGACAACAAGTCGATGGGGACATTGTTTTTGACCGCATACTCCAGCAGGTCGACAATATTGCCGTGATAGGCGATGGAAATCGGTTCGCCTTTGTGCTGATGGATTGCGGCCAGTTTGAAAACCTCGGCCAGATCGGGAGAAAAGGTTGTTATCCAGCCTTGGTCGAGTCTGGTTTTTATCCGGGAGAAATCGACCTCGGCGATAACCCCTACGCCGTTCGCGATTTCCATGGCCTTGGACTGGGCACCGCTCATCCCCCCCAATCCGGAACTCACAAACAGCTTGCCCCGCAGGTCACCGTCACCGGCAATGCCAAGTCTCTGACGGCCGGCGGTAAGCAGGGTATTGAAGGTGCCGTGAACAATGCCCTGGGGCCCGATATACATCCAGCCGCCTGCCGTCATCTGGCCGTAGTTGGCCACTCCCATCTGTTCGGCGATTTCCCAGTCGGCCTGATTATCGAACATGCCGACCATGAGCGCGTTGGTGATGATGACTCTGGGAGCATCCGGCTTCGAGGGGAATAATCCCAGCGGATGGCCGGATTCGACGACCAGCGTCTGGTACTGGGTCATGGCATCCAGATACTTTTTGATCAGCAGGTACTGCAGCCAGTTCTGACAAACCTGGCCGGTTTCGCCATAAGTCGTGAGCTCATAAGGATAAAGGGCGACATCGAAATCAAGGTTGTTGTCGATCATTACCTGAAAGGCTTTGCCCTCCAGGCAGCTGCCCTGGTAGTCATGAACCGGCTTGCCGTAAATCCGGCCTTGCGGCCGATAGCGATAGGCATAGATCCGGCCATAGGTCAAAAGCTCAGTCAAAAACTCGTCTGCCAGCAAGGGATGGTGTTCCTCCGGCACATAGCGCAAGGCATTTTTCAGGGCAATTTCGGTCTGGGCCTGAGTCAGCGTGAAGCCCCGGCTTGGCGCCCGCCGGATTCCCGGCTGAAAAGCCGGCATAGCCGGCAGCCTGGCATCCACCTTGATGGTCATGGCCTGGGCAATAGTGAAATTATCAACCACTCTCGCTCAACCTCCCTCTTTCGGAATAGTAGTATTGTCTGCGTTTTTCTATTCTCCCAGACAGGTCTTCACGACCTTGGTATTGTCTTTGCAGGCGGCAGCAAGACCGCAGGGCTATTCAATCAACAGCCGCCCCACCGCTGCTTCCACCGCCTGCACCAGTGAACTGTCGGCTATCAGCCGGTATATGGCCTGAATATCCGGCGCCGGCACTCGATCCTCGTCCAAATGCGGTACCGCCTTACGAACCGCCGTGTAGGCCGCTCCGGTACCGATCCCGGGCGTGAGCGGAGCTAAAAAGTCGATACCCTGAACCGCCGCCAGACATTCGATGGCCAGAATATAACGCACGTTTTCCAGGATCTCGCGGGCCTGTCGGGCGGCAATGGTACCCATGCTCACATGATCTTCCTGATTGGCGGAGGTGGGGATGGAGTCAGCGCTAGCCGGGTGCACCAGCACCTTGTTTTCCGACACCAGCGCCGCCGCGGTGTACTGGGTGATCATCAGACCGGAATCGACTCCCGGATAAGCGGTGAGAAAGGGCGGCAGATCGCTTAAATTCGAATCCAGCAGCCGGTTGGTGCGCCGTTCGGAAATATTGCCGATTTCCGCCAGGGCCAGTTTCAGGTAATCCATTACCAGCGCAATCGGCTGCCCGTGAAAGTTGCCTCCGGAAATGGCCTCGCCTGTGTCGGGCATAATCAGCGGGTTGTCTGTGACGGCATTGATTTCCACCGCCAGCGTCTCTTCCACCCGCCTGAGGGCATCCTTGGACGCCCCGTGCACCTGCGGGACACATCTCAGGGAATAGGCGTCCTGAACCTTTGCACAGTGGACATGGGACGCCATAATGGGGCTGTCGGCGGTCAGCCGGAGGATATTGTCGGTGGTGGCCTGCTGGCCAATATGCGGGCGTACCTGGCTGATACGCGGATCAAAAGCGGTACGGGTTCCCCGCAGGGCCTCCAGACAGAGTGCTGCTGCTATATCCGCGGTCTTCATGAGGTCCACCGCGTCCCGCCACACCATGCAGCCCACAGCAGTCATGATCTGGGTGCCGTTGATCAGCGCCAGGCCTTCTTTGCCTCCCAGCACCACCGGAATCAACCCGGCCCTTGCCAGCGCTTCGGCCCCGCTCATCAGTCGTCCGTCCAGAAAAGCCTGCCCTTCTCCCAGCATGACCAGTACCATGTGCGCCAGGGGCGCCAAATCGCCGCTCGCCCCCACCGAACCCTTCGCCGGAATCGCAGGATACACCCTCAGGTTCAGCATGTTCAGCAGCATTTCCACAGTGGTCAGTTTGATGCCGGAATAGCCCTTGGCCAGGGAGTTGGCTCTCAGCAGCATGGCCGCCCTCACCACATCTTCCGGCAGGTTTTCCCCCACTCCGGCGGCATGGCTGAGAATTAAATTTTTCTGCAGTTTCTCCCGTTCCGTTTTGGATATAATGATCCGGCTGAAATTGCCAAACCCGGTGGAAATCCCGTACACAGGCTGCTCTGCCTGTAAAATCTCTTCCACTATCGCCCTGCTGGCCAAAATCTGGCGGCGGCCCTCGTCGTTTAATCCTGTCTTTTCATAACCGCGGGCGACCCTTACTACATCATCCAGACTCAACGAATATCCATCAATGAATACCATCGCCGTGCCTCCTTGTTTTGCACCCTATTAGACGCCCAAGCGCTTTATTTCGAATCGTTAGCCTCTGCGAGAGCACTCTTAGGCAATAATTGGCATCACAAAACTTTTCGCCGCCAACCGCCAACTTCCTGCAGAGTGTTTACCACATAACCGCTGGAAAACCCACCAGCCCAGACCAAAAAAAAGCAACCGGGTGTCCTCCGGCCGCTTTCATAACCTCTTGATATTGTTAATGCTTTTGGTCACCGATGTTGTCCTTGCATTTTTGCCACAGCCAATAATACCTACTGAGGGCATCGTCAAGCTGTTTCTCCATCTGCATGACCTCCGGATCAAACCGTCTTTTAGGTTTTAGTTCTTGCAACTGGCGACGCAAGGCCTCGGTCTGATGCCGCAGATCTTCCAGCTCAGCCACCCCCGGGTAGGTTTCTGTTGCAACGCCGGAAGACAACGTCGCTGTGCAGACACCATCCTGCTCCTTGGTCAGCCGCCACCATGCCGCCAGCACTTTTTCGGTGCGGGCCTTAATTTTTTCCATTTCCGGCACAAAAAGCCCTCCCCTACGGTCCTGATTCGAAAACCCGGCTTGCGCCGTTTCAGGCAGCGAAAAGAGTCTTCATTCATGGCTAGCTTGCCCATATCACTGCAAAAAAAACCTGCTGAGTAAGGGGCGACGGTTTTTGTTGTCTTTTTATGGCAACCGCCTCTTGCTATTGCAAGGAAGGAGGTACGAATGCCTGTGTCAAATATAGTCTAGTATTGCCTTATTTTGTAGTTTACGGAGTTAAATGTGAAATTTTTACGTGGCCTTCTGCAAAAAAGCAGGGTAACAGAGCAGACTACGCATCAACAGCCAGACGGCATCCACTGGCATGAGACAATGAAGCCGTTGTCCGGCTATTCTTGGCTCATTGTCGCGCTGGGGGGGGTTCTGATTGCCTGCTTTTGCTTTTTTGCTCAGCACCAAATTAGTTATGAGTACAACCGGACAATTGCAGAAACTTCAAAGGATACGATGAATCTGGCTAAAGCTTATGAAGAACACGTCCGGAGAGTCGTTGCCGAAGCCGATAAGGACCTGCTGGACTTAAAGAAAATCTACGAGCAAGACGGCCTTTCCAGCCCGCTTATGGCCGCCTATGTGAATAACATGGCGAATGATCCGGCCCGAAATCAAGTGGCTATCTGTAATGAGCAGGGAAGCGTCATTGTAAGTTTCAATGAAAAAGCCTTTCTAGCGAACATCTCGGACCGGGAATATTTCCAGTTCCACCGCAATGCCACCAGCGATACTTTGTTCATCGGCAAACCGATTAAAATCAGGATTTCGGGACAGACAACCATTCCGCTGAGCCGGCGTATCAATAAACCGGACGGATCGTTTGGCGGTGTCGTTTATATCGGTCTAGAGGAAGATTATTTCCTTGATTATTACAAAAAATTAGACCTCGGCCGGAATCAATTGCTGGCTCTGGCTGGCATGGATGGGTTCAATCGAATTCGTCAAGTTGGCGATGATTATGCTTCAGGTCAAACCCTCATCGGCAGCGATCTTTGGAAAGAGATCCAGTCCGGCCGCCTGAACGGCTCGTATACGTCAATAAGTTTTCTGGATGGGATTGACCGGGTAGTGAGTTATCGTGTCATGCCCGATTACCCGCTTATCGTGATGGTTGGAATTTCGGCCGAGACGGCCCTGGCCGAATTTGAAAAACGGAAGCAAGGCTATCTTTTGGGGGCTTCAGTGGCCAGCTTATTCGTCTTGGTCTTTGGTTATTTAGTGATTAACCGGGCCGCAGGGCTACATCGATTAAATTTCGAAATGACCCGGCTCGACAGACTCAACATCATCGGGGAGATGGCGGCCAGTATCGGCCACGAGGTTCGCAATCCATTGACCACGGTGCGGGGTTATTTGCAGCATTTTGGCAAAAAAGCGGTTTTCGCAGACTATCGTGACCATTTGGAGCTAATGATCGAGGAACTGGACCGGGCGAATGCCATTATCACCGAGTTTTTGTCGCTGGCCAAGAATAAGGCGGTTACTCTGGGTCCAACTGATCTCAACCATGTAATCCAGAGCATTGTCCTGTTATTACAGTCTGACGCTTTAATGCGGGGAAGCAGTGTTGAACTGGATCTTGAAGACATCCCGGAGGTACTGGCGGATGATAAAGAAATCCGCCAGTGTATCTTGAATCTGGTGAGAAACGGACTGGACGCCACGTCAAAGGGTGGTACGGTGACCATTTGCACCACCAAAGCCGGAAGCCGGGTGGTACTGACGGTGCGGGATCAAGGCCCTGGAATACCGCCTGAAATCAAAGATAAAGTAGGGACACCGTTTTTTACAACCAAGGAGAACGGCACTGGGCTGGGTTTGCCTGTATGCTACCGGATCGCCCAGCGGCACCATGCGACAATCGAAGTGGACACAGGCCCGGAAGGGACGGCGGTTCACTTCATCTTCCCCCAGCGGGAAAAACCGATCAAATGACTAAAGCCAAACGGAAGCATGTGTCCGTTTGGCTTTAGTCATTTTGGGAGCTGTTTGGTTCCTGCACTCCAGGCTGCTTCTTAGAGCCAGCTACAGGGTTAACAAGCAGGCGACGGCAAATCCCCAAATAACAAGACCCGAGAACCTGTTGACAATCTTCAGGCGCCGGTAATCCAGCCTGGACCGCAAAGAATCGGCGGTGATGCTCAAAGTAAGCCACCAACCGGCTGAGCCGATAAATACGCCAAGCACCAGAAACCCGGCCGCGATTTGGTTACCCACAGCTTCGCCAACTCCCAGCCCGGCAAATACGGCCGCAAAAGACAAAATAGTCAGTGGATTGGTCAGGGTGAGAAAAAATGCCGATATGTATGCCGCCAGAAGACCCCCACCCTGGATATCGGCTGCCTGGGTCGCAGGCTCAGCCCGAAAAGAACAGTGGCCGAGATAGATCAAAAATCCGCCGCCAACCAGCCGCAGATAGACTTGATTGTCCAGCAGGACACTGGCGACCGCGGTAACGCTAAAGGCGGCAATGAGGCCGTAGATCGCGTCAGCGGTGGCTGTCCCCAGCCCTGAAACAAACCCGTTCACCATCCCGGATGCCAGCGTACGGCGGATGCAGAGCACCCCGATAGGGCCCACCGGGGCGGCGATGGAGAACCCCAACAGCACTCCTTTGAGAAAAAAAATCATCTCCATGCTTACTAGACCTGCTGGAGCGGGACAACCGGGGTCTCCTTGGCTGTCGACAGTACCACCGTGGTTCTAGTCCGGCCGACCCCGGGAACGGCTTTCAGTTCCTCACTGATCAGCCATTCCAATTGTCGTGGTCCGCTGCATCTTACTTTGAGGAGATAGTCGTCATCACCGGCGACATGGTGGCATTCCTGGATAAGCGGGCTCCTTAGCACTTTGGCCAAAAAGCCGCTGCGATGCTCCGGCCTTTCCAGGCTGACGGCGACAAAGGCCGCCAGTCCGTACCCAATAGCCTCAGGATCGACCACGGCGTGGTAGCCTTTGATGGCTCCTTGCTTTTCCAGTCTGTGCACCCTGTCAGCCGCAGCCGGGGCTGACAGCCCCAGTTCCAGCCCCAGTTCCGCCCAGGTCGTCCGAGCCTCGGCCATTAATTTTTTAATTACCTTTAAATCAATTGTATCCAGCACGAAAAGCATTCCTTTTCAAACTTTTACTGTTATTATATCTTGTTATCGTAGGTTTAACAAGACTGTCAGTATCTCTTGTCAACAGTTTATCACCGCCGCCCAAAAAAGCAGCCTCCGGGTTATGAAGTGATGGGTTCACTTCAGTTACCGAAGACTGCTTTTTTCATTTTCTTATTCCGGCCCGGCCTGGGACTGCCGGAGCGTTTTGACGGTGTGATAGAGGAGATCAACCAGATGATTACACCCCATTGGACCGCCGGCACACTCTGCCGCCGCCTTGCTGGTGATATCGCCGACAGGTTTGCCGCGCAGCGCCGTCAGATGCGTTACCGTCTCCCGGCAAACGGCGTGCGGCACCCGGATAAGATCGGCGCTGCAGGCGGTGATAAAGCCGTTGTCAGTGGTTACGGCCAGGCTGAGTTCATGGAAAGAATCGATGAAGCTGCCGCTGGCGGTGGCTGCTTTGTCAGCCAGGAGATGAATTGTCGCGGTTTTGCAGCGATTAAACAGGCAGTCGCCGTCTGAGATACGTGCGCCAATAAATTCAAACCAGGATTGACCGCTGCCTTCAACGTCGCCGTATCGCCGGCAGGCGTTGCGGTAGTTGTCCCGCCAGAAATCTTCATAGTCCTCGGCAGTGGCAAAGCCCCTCTCGCCAAAGAGGTAAGTTTCAGCCTGAATAATGCCCTTGACGCAGTCAGCCAGCAGCTCCCGGGGCAGTTCGCCATCCTCCCGTCCCACGGCCCGCAGGCTGGGGCCAATCCTGAAATAAGCCTCTTGTCCCGCCAGCTCTGCCACCCTCCTGCCGCCGTTCAGCCGTCCGCCGGGGGAACGGTGGATTTCCCAACAGGCCTCGCTGATGACAAAACTGTCGGCAGCCACCCAAAGACTGGCGACGGCTTCATAACCGGAACTCAGCAAGATGGTCTGCGCCAGCAGCTTGCCTGGCGTCATTTTGTTTACAGTGGTAACAACATTACTGTGATAAATCCGACTCATCCAGCACCTCCGATGATTATGCCCATATTATACTTCAGCCGCCCGCCTCCGGACAAGCCGTCGATTTGGCAAAAATAATAACCGGCGCCAGGCCGGTGTTATCAGCAAGAGGGTACGACGCAGATTGGCCTTTTGAGCGACCTCAACGTCTTAACCGTTAATTTCTTTCAAAATCGCCAGCACTTCCTTATCGGTATTCTGGGGGAATTCCTGATAGTACATCCCCACAGCCATCAGCGACTCCGGTTGCAGCGGACAGATGATTTCGTCCACCTCCCCGGCCAGTTCAGCAAGGGTTTCCGGCGGGGCGACAGGCACCGCCAGGACGATTTTGGCCGGGTGCAGGGTCTTGAGCCAGGTAATCGCCGCTCGCACAGTATAGCCTGTGGCGATCCCGTCATCGACAATGACGGCTGTTTTGCCGGCAACTGGTGCAGGCTGCTCCGAACCGGTATACAGCACCAGCCGCCTTTTCAGTTCGGCATACTCGGCGGTGATCGCCTGCTGCAGATAATCCTGGGAAACCCCGGTGCGGTTAATGAGAGCCTGGTCGAGAATGGCGCTGCCGTCAGCCATAACCGCCCCGACAGCCACCTCGGGATTAGCCGGATGGCCGATTTTTCGCGTGACCAGAACCCCCAGCCTGGTGTTCAGCCGCCGGGCGATGGGAGCCGCGACGACGATTCCACCACGGGGTACGGCCAAGATAGCAAGGGGGCCAAACGGGCGGGCGGCCAGCTTCGCGGCCAGCACTTCCCCTGCCGCCTGTCTGTCCTGATACATTTTTCTACCTGCCTCTCTGTTCTTGCCGATAGTCTTTGGCGGCTATCAGGCGAAACTGTTCTTGCGCCCGTCTGAGCAGCTGGCTGGCAAAACGCCGCTGCGGCCCGTCCGGCCGGTCTTGGGCCTCAATTGCACGGCGGCAGCCGTCCTCAGCCAGGGCAAAGGCAAAAACAAAATCCTCGGCCAACCGGCCCTTAAAGTGAGTTGCCGCATATTTCCACTCAGCGAAGCGGCTTTCATCGTCAGTCAGGCGCTGCTGCCAGACCTTGTCGCAAACACTGTCATCATCTATGTATATTGGTTCCAACACTGTCAGCATCTCTCCTGCGAGAGTATGGGCAAAGTCGTTGTCGGCGGCGGTGTAAGTGCTAAAATAGTCCATGGTGGAATAACTGAGCAGCATAAGCAGGGCTGTCACTACCAACCACACTGTTAGTATCCGCTTTATCTCCAGTGTTGTTTCCTCCTGGCAAAAGTCTTTGGCCTTCTATGGTATCTATAGCATCTGCCGGAGGCAAGGGCCAATACCTGGGAGATTTAGCCACAACACGGTTTGGCGCAAAAATAGCTGAACTGCTTCTTAAAATGAAAAAACAACCTGATAACAGGTTGTTTTTTCGCTGGTGCCTCAGGGCAGAATCGAACTGCCGACACGAGGATTTTCAGTCCTCTGCTCTACCGACTGAGCTACCGAGGCGTAAATGGCGACCCCGAACGGATTTGAACCGTCGATCTCCGCCGTGACAGGGCGGCATGTTAGACCACTACACCACGGGGCCGCGATTGGTGGGCGATGACGGGATCGAACCGCCGACATCCTGCTTGTAAGGCAGGCGCTCTCCCGGCTGAGCTAATCGCCCGAATTGGTGACCCGTAGGGGACTCGAACCCCTGTTAACGCCGTGAAAGGGCGCTGTCTTAACCGCTTGACCAACGGGCCGATAAATGGTGACCCACGTTGGGCTCGAACCAACGACACCCTGATTAAAAGTCAGGTGCTCTACCGACTGAGCTAGTGAGTCACATCCCACAATATCTGATTATATAGTATGGCCTAAGGACTGTCAACCCCTTTTGAATGGGACTTTCTGGCACCTGACTGAAAGTGGAAAACCCGGCTTGCGCCGGGTTTAAAATTTGATTGGCTGCTCTATTAAAATACTTCGTGAAGAATCATGGTCTGGTCCCGCTGCGGTCCCACCGAGACAATACCCAGTCCGACACCGGTCACTTCGCACAGCCGTTCAAGATACCGGCGGGCGTTGGCAGGCAATTGGTCGTAGCTGCGGACCGCGGTAGTGGACTCCTCCCAGCCGGGAAGCTCTTCATATACCGGGACCACCTGCTCCAACACTTTGAGGCTGGCGGGAAACTGTTTGAGCATTTCGCCTTTATATTTATACCCGACGCACATTTTGATGGTCTTCAACCCATCCAGGATATCCAGGCGGGTGACAGCCAGATAGTCGAGGCCGCTCACGATGGCCGCGTAGCGCACAATGGCCGCGTCCAGCCAACCGCAGCGCCGCGGCCGGCCTGTGGTGGTGCCGTATTCATGGCCGCGCTCCCGGATATGGTCGCCTATTTCATCCTTAAGTTCGGTCGGGAAGGGTCCTTCACCGACCCGGGAGGTATAAGCCTTGACCACCCCAATGACTTTGTCGATTTTGGTGGGGCCGACTCCGGCGCCGATGCAAACGCCTCCGGCTATGGGGTGAGAGGAAGTAACATAAGGGTAGGTGCCGTGATCAAGGTCGAGCAGCGTGGCCTGGGCCCCTTCAAACAGAACCCTCTTACCCTGCTGCAGTGCCTCGTGAAGCACAACTACCGTGTCGGTCACATAGGGCCGAAGCTCTTCGGCGTAAGCCAGGTATTCTTTCTTCAAGGTCTCAAAATCAAAGCCTTTTGTGCCGTATACGGCTTGCAGCAGATGGTTCTTGGCCTCCAGGTTGCGTTCCAGTTTAGAGCTGAATTCGTCTTCGTCCATAAGGTCAACCATCCGAATGCCGCTGCGGGCATTTTTGTCCATATAGCAGGGGCCGATTCCCCGTTTGGTTGTGCCGATTTTGTGATCACCGCGATAGTCTTCTTCCACTTCGTCCAGCAGCCGGTGATAGGGCATAATGACATGAGCGCGGTCAGAGACCCGCAGCCCGGAAGTATCGATGCCTTTGTCCTGCATACCTTTGAGTTCCTTGAGCATCACCGCAGGGTCGATAACCACCCCGTTGCCGACGACGCAGGTTTTGCCTTTATACAAAATTCCTGACGGCAAAAGATGCAGCTTGAATTCTTTGCCCTCAACCACCACCGTGTGACCGGCGTTGTTACCTCCCTGGTACCTGACAACCACATCGGCCTTTTCGGCTAAATAATCGACAATCTTGCCTTTTCCTTCATCGCCCCACTGGGTTCCAACAACAATTACTGCTGACATGTCCTCACCCTTTTCTTATAGGCCAAACCGGGCCATAATAGTATCCACATGCCGGAGAAGGTGCGCCGCATCGAAACAGACGTCTATTTCCGCCGATGACAGATATTTTTTGATATCAGGATCATTAATAACATTGGTTCTGAAATCGGCGCCTTCGAGCCAACGGGCCATGGCGTTGCGCTGCACCCAAAGGTAGGCATCTTCCCTCACAACTCCTTTGTCCACCAGGGCCAAAAGGACGCGCTGGCTGAAGATGAGGCCGCCGGTCTTATTCATGTTGGCTTTCATCGCTTCAGGATAAACCAGTAATTTATCAATAATGTCGGTCATGAGTCGCAGGGTATAGTCCACAAGAATAGTGCTGTCAGGCAAGATAACCCGTTCCACAGAGGAGTGGGAGATATCCCGCTCGTGCCATAACGCCACATTTTCCAGGCCGGCCTGAGCGTTACCCCTGACGACCCGGGCCAGACCGCTTACCCGCTCGCAGGTGATCGGGTTGCGTTTGTGCGGCATGGCTGAAGAGCCTTTTTGACCGGGATGGAAGTATTCTTCGGCTTCGCGGATATCGGTCCGCTGCAGGTTGCGAATCTCGGTGGCAAACTTATCCAGAGAACTGGCTATGATCGCCAGGGTGGTAAGATACTCGGCGTGGCGGTCGCGCTGGATGACCTGGGTGGCCAGCTTAGCGGCCTTCAGGCCCATTTTTTCGCACACATAGGCTTCCACCCGGGGGTCGATAACGGAGTAGGTGCCCACAGCGCCGGACAGTTTGCCGACTGCCACTGTATCCATGGCGCGGGTCATCCGCTCGATGTTCCGTTCGGTTTCATCCAGCCAGAGGGCGAATACCAGTCCGAGGGTAATGGGCTCGGCGTGAATGCCGTGGGTCCGGCCGATCATAACGGTATGTTTGTGTTCCGCGGCCCGGCGGCGGAGAACCACCCGCAGTTTTTCCAGATCGCCAATAATGATTTGAGCCGCCTGCTTCATCATGGCCCCCATCGCGGTGTCTTTGACATCGCTGGAGGTCAGGCCGAGATGGATGTATTTGGCCTCATCGCCGACATTTTCGCCAACTGCTGTAAGGAAGGCGAGAATATCATGGCGGGTTTCCCGTTCAATTTCGCGGATTCGTTCCACCGTGAACTTGGCCCGCTCTTTGATCACCGGGACGGCGGCGGCCGGAATCTGCCCCAGCTCGGCCATGATTTCGCAAGCAAAAATTTCGATATCCAGCATGGTTTGAAATTCATTCTCATCGTTCCAAATACGGCCCATTTCCGGGTTAGTGTAACGTTTAATCACCGCAAAATCTCTCCTTCAGCTCCAACATTTTCCCCGGCTTCCCGGGCCAGGATCTCCCGGGCCACAACTACCCCTGCGGCTGACGCCTGGGCCAGGCCCCGGGTCACTCCCGCGCCGTCGCCGGCGGCAAATAAGTTGGTTACTTCGCTTTCCAGCCCCTTGGTCAGAGTGGGACGCGACGAATAGAATTTTACTTCCACTCCATACAGCAGTGTATGGCGCGAATTTACGCCTGGCGCCACTTTATCCAGCGCCTCCAGCATCTCGATGATCGCCACCATATGCCGGTACGGCAGCACCAGGCTGAGGTCACCGGGGGTGGCGTCTTTCAGTGTCGGCACCACCATCCCGCGGTTGATACGCTCAGGGGTCGAGCGACGTCCGTCCAGGAGATCGCCGAGCCGCTGAACGATGACCCCGCCTCCCAGCAGGTTGGCAAGGTTGGCGATGGACTTGCCGTAAGTAATCGGCTCTTTGAAAGGCTCTGTAAAGCTTTTCGATACAAGGAGCGCAAAATTGGTATTATCGGTCCGTTTTTCGGCGTAACTGTGGCCGTTGACGGTAATCAGGCCGGCATTGTTTTCATTAACCACTTCGCCATAGGGGTTCATGCAGAAAGTGCGAACCCGGTCGTCGAAGGATTTTGTGAAATACACCAGCTTGGATTCATATACAATGTCGGTGATATGTTCCAGGACCACCGCCGGCAGTTCAACCCGCACGCCGATATCCACCGGATTGGTAATCATCGACAACCCAAGCGACTTGGCCTGGCCGGAAAACCATTCGGCACCCTCCCGTCCCGGAGCGGCAATCAGGTATTTGCTGTGGATTGCTTCACCGTTCTGGAGAACCACGCCGGTATATTTTCCATTTTCGACTAGAATCCTGTCGACAGGGCATCCTGTACGGATTTCGCATTTGTCATCAAGATGTTCCCGCATCCGGGTCAGGATCTCGGTGCATTTTTCGGTCCCCAGATGACGGATTCGCGCCGGAATCAGGTTGAGGTCGGCCGCCGCCGCGACCCGCTGTATTTGCCGGATTTGGTCCAGCTTATCATCGCCGTAAACCGTGGTCGTGGCTCCGAATTTAAGATACTCTTTGTCAATATACTCAATCAGTTCAGCCACCTTCGGCTTTTCCATATAAGCGTCGAGCATACCGCCGAACTCGGTGGTCAGTGTCAATTTGCCGTCGCTGAACGCTCCCGCCCCGCCCCAGCCGCACAAGATATCACACGGCTTGCAGCGCAGGCACTTGCCGTTATGATGACTGATCGGGCAGCTTCTTGCGACTATATCGCGTCCTTTTTCCAGGATCAGCGTTCTCAGTCCGGTGCCGGCCAGTTCCAAGCCGGCAAATATCCCGGCCGGTCCGGAACCGATAATGATCACATCATATTCTTTCACGCACATCACCTCTAAGATTTTAGTCTTCCCGCTGCCACAAAAATAACTCAAACGCGCGCTTGCTACGCTGCTATTTGAGTTTTCGCGAGGAAATATACGCGTTTTTTCCCTTGATAATAATAGCATTTCACCCGAAGGGTGTCAACTATGTTTTCGAATAATAATCGGGATTGTCCGAAAATCGTTCGATATTTTCTTCGGCAGGCTGCTTCAGAGACTGGGGGAAAAGTCAGGCCATTGGCCAATGCTCCATGTGAACCGGTCTTCAAAAAGACCTTTAATCCCTTTATATCAAGGATTGAAGGTCTTAATATTGATAGGCAGCGTAGCTTGCTGCTATGCGAGCAGATCAAATTTCAAAATGAAGGTTGTTCCCCTGGCGCCTGTTTCAAATTCTAATTTCGCCTTGTTTCGTTCGGCAATTCGATAGCACACCGGCAGGCCAAGACCTGTTCCGTTATCTTTGGAGGTTACAAATGGCGTACCCAGCCTTGCAGATATCTCTGGCGGTATACCTGATCCATTATCCCTAACAGCAAAGCATACTTTATTTTGTCCATCCCCGTAAGTTGAAAGGTTCACTGTTCCCCCAGGGGGGACAGCATCCAGGGCATTGCGGGCAAGGTTCAAAATACACTGCGTGATTTCATCCTCGTCCACGATTAACTTAGGTACTTCAGCTAATTCTACTGCAAGCTCTTTGTCTTCACGGACTGCGGCGGCCTGAAGCAAGGGAAGAATTTTTCGGATAGCTGAATTCAGATAAGTTGGTTTCAAAGCTATTCTCTTGTCTTTTGCCAAAGACAAGAACTCGCTTATTATCGCGTTAGCTCTGTCCAATTCATCAATCATGGTTTGGATTTGTTCGCGGTACTCGCCGACCTCTTCCTTGCGCTGAAACAACTGCAGGTAACCGCGCACCGTTGTCAGGGGGTTGCGGACTTCGTGACCGATACTTGCAGCCATCTCACCGATGGTATTCAGCTTGTCAAAACGTCGCATCTCTGTGTCCAGATTTTTCTGGTCGGTGATGTCGTGGTGGATCCCCAGAATCGACACCGGGTTGCCCATAGCATCCCGGTTCAGAGTCTGGTTACTATGTATAACAACCTGCTTGCCGTCCTTACGGGTGTTAACAAGTTCGCCTTCCCAATGCCCCTTCTTAAATATACTGCTCATGATCTCTTCCTGCGGGATGGGAAACTGGGTCTTAAGCAGCTTGTGCGCTACTTGTCCCCTGGCCTCATCAGCCGAGAACCCGTACCCCTTTTCTGCTCCTTGATTCCAATAGACGACTTTGTTATCCAGATCGTGCACCATAATATAGTCATGGGCAATATCAAGAAGCCGAGCCTGCTCGGTGAGGGTTGCACCGGCCACCTGCAGTTCATGCACGGTCTTTCCCAGTTCCCGCGTTCGCTCGGTAACCAGAGTTTCGAGATGCTCGCGGTGTTTTGCCAGCTCGTCTGTCAGCTGTTTCGTAGCAGTAATCCGCTCCAGTACCGCCGTTAGCTCGAAAAGGTTTATCGGCTTGGTGAAATAATCATAGGCGCCAAGCTTCAGCGCCGCTATCGCCGATTCGACGTTAGCATGGGCTGTCATTAACAGCACGCTGGAATCCGCACGGCGAGGCAGCCCGGCAATGGCATGCAAAAAGTCGATACCTGTCATTCGGGGCATGACAATATCACAAATGACAACCGGGAAGCATTTCTCTTTGTAAGCCGCCAGCCCGGCCTCGCCATCGCCGCAGGAGACAACGTCATGTCCTTTGCGACGAAGGTATCGCTCCAATAGCTCACTGATCTGACTGTCGTCCTCTATCAAAAGAATGTCCATAATTACCCCACTTATTGTTGTTTTTTCGCTGACTCGGACAGCGGAAATGTCACCCGGAAGGTGGTCCCCCGGAAATGGTTGGGAAAAACAGCGATATGCCCGTTATGGGCGGCAACAATCGCCTTAACGACGGATAATCCCAAGCCCATCCCGGTCCCTGTGGAATCGGTTGTAAAAAATGTTTCGAAGATTTTCTCCCGGATCGCCTCGTCAATCCCAGGGCCATTGTCGCTGATTTCAAGCTCGACGCTGTCACCGGCGCGAATGGTCCGGACCGTGATGGTCTTTTCCGGCTGGTCAATTTTACTGAGCGCCTTGATGGCGTTGTTGGAAAGGTTGATAACTACCTCGCCAATACTTTCGGCATTGCCCAAAACCGGCGGCAAGGTTTCGTCGAAGGAACTGTTCCAGGATATTCCAATAGCTGAGGCCTCGGTCTGAAGCTCGCCAAGCGCAGCGTTCACGGCTGCGTTCAGATCACACGGGGCGACCTCCAGCCGCTGCTTATGGACCAGCGATCTGAGGTGCTGCATGATCCTGTCGATCCTGGCGACCTGCCGGGAAATGGTCTTCATGTCGGCAATGGTTTCCTCCGCCGACGCCGGTTGTCCTTCGCTATGCCAGATAATCGCGCTGTCGGCGGCCAGTTTAATCGAAGTAAGGGGTTGAGCGATTTCGTGCGGCACCCACGCCGCCAGTGCAGCCAAGACACTGAACCGCTGGGCCTCAGCCTTAGCCTCGAGATACAGGCTGTGGATTTTTTCTTCCAGGGCTTTTCGGTCGGTGATGTCCCGCACGACGTTTACTGAGCCAATAATATTGCCAACAGCATCTCTGACAGGGGCGGCAATGGATTCGCGGTGCCGCCATTGTCCACTTGAGGGAGTCCGCATGATTACCTGCTGGTTTATTATGACCTCTCCTTGAAGAGCGCGTAATAGCGGGGTTTCCTCAAGCGGACGGGGGCTTCCATCAGGACGTAGCACCTCTGTGCTTGATACCAATTCTTCAAGATCCATCTCTTTTGCTCCGAAGTTAAACTCCTGACGGGCCACTGGATTTGCTAATATTACTCTCTTTTGATTGTCAACGAACCAAACCTCGTCGCTGATACTGTTGATTAACGCTGACAGCTGCTCCTTCTCCCGATGGACAGTCGCAGTTGTTACAATCAGCTTGTCATTGACTTCGGAAAGCTCCTCTTCTTTAGCCCGCAGTCCTTCGTTTTGCGCCTGCAGCTCTTCTTCCGCCGCCTTTAGGTCTTCATTCTTAGCCAGTAGTTTTTCGTGCCGGTTAACAAGTAGACCGCAAAAAAACGAAATAAGTATGCTGGACAGTGAAGCCCCGAGAAGATAGCCTTGCTTACGCTGTTCATAACCAGCCAGGGCCACTTGGGTAGACTTGCCTACCACGACGATCAGAGGATAGTCTGGCAGTACACGATAACTGTTTATGCGACTAATGCCATCGATGACGGCTCCTACTATGAATGTGCCATAAGGGCGCCCGACCTGGACGTTTTCTATCATTAACGCTCCATGTCTGACGTCTTCACCGAAATTTAATTTACCGTTGGTTTGCCGCGCTCGCACATAGCCGTCCATACCAACCAAGGTAGTCAGTTGATCCCGTCCAAGGTTTAGCTTCTGGTAAAAATCAAGGAAATAGTCCGCATATAGGCTAATATAGACAATGCCCCCAAACGATCCGTCCGGCTTGTTGACGCGGCGAGTCAGGGATATGGTGTTAGTTGCATCAAGTATGCCAATTATTGTCCTATCGATATATAGCATCTGGTTATCATGGTCTCGATGAACTTGGAAGTACGCTCGCTCCCAGCGATTCGCCCCATGGGCGTTCTGAATAAAAGACGCGATTACAGTCCCCTGTTCGTTATAGACTGCTATAAGATTTCGGATTGGGTCTTTCGATGCCGCCTTTCCATAGGCATCAAATGCCGGGCTTGCGAGGCCGCCCTGTTCATAAGCCTGCTTTAGATTAAGCAGATCAGCATCGACGGCGGCAACTATTCTACGCACATTTTCTTCAAAAGCGATGGCTAGATTCATTGTTTCTTGGGAAGTCTCGACAATCGTCCTGTCGTAGTCATCATTGATCTGGTAGCAGACAAACGACCAAAGGCTGACGATCAGAATGATCCCCAGCAGGATAATAAGCCGCGAATAGCTGGACAATGTCCGCACTGCCGCTAAGATGTTGCCGCCTTTCGGCTGTTGTCGCGTAGTCTGCACCTCAGCAATATTTCTTTTTAGTAGTCTGGGAAAGAAATCCATAGTATTTATAATCTCCAAAAAAAGCACAATAATTTCTTTAATTTTCCATATTTTTTTAAATTCCTTTATTTGGGATAAGATTAAGCCCGCCTGGCTGATATCAACAGGGTTGGAGCTACCCATACTCGGTTATTGGTGCATGGCATAATAAAAAAGCGGTCTTTTTTATCAATAGTTACTAAAAAAGTCTGCTTTTAAAATCGACAAAATTGCCACTTTGGCGGACTATAAATAAAGGCTTTTTGATTCATAGTAAAGACACTGGGAAAGCCGAAATTGGCTTGGGGGTGTTGCCAGTGGGTGTCTGCGGTACTCTAAGGCTGGGTAAATTTGAGACGAGGGTGATAACATGAAACCAACTGGCATAGTCCGCAGATTGGATAATCTAGGGCGCATCGTCATGCCGAAAGAACTGCGAAGAACGCTCCATATCCGCGATGGTGATCCACTCGAAATTTTTGTTGATGGAAACAGCATGATGTTAAGAAAATATGCTCCGAAGGGGGAATTTGGCGGCTTTACACAGGACTACGCCATTACTTTGGCGACAGTCACAGGACATATCGCACTAATCGCTGATGCAGATGCTTTTATTGCCGGCGCCGGAGTCCATCAACGGGAATTCCTGGATAAACCTGTTCCTGACAGCTGGCTGAAAGAAAGCCAAAAATGCCAGTCGGGAGTTTTCGATGAAGTGATCGAAGACGGGACTTCGCGCAAGGTAGTATACTGCAACATCGTAGCTGATGGGAAAACAGCAGGGATGGTTGCTTTGTGTACTAAATCCGCTGATGCGGCGGTTGGGGATTTGGAACGGAAACTGTCCCAGACAGCAGCCAGTTTTATTGCAAAACAAATAGGATAACAACTTTGCAAAGGGGTGTTTCTTGATGCCGAAAACTCTTTTTGTCGGTAATCTCCCTTGGGAGGCGACTGAAGGCGACCTTAGTGACGTGTTTCGACAGTATGGTACGGTCCTGTCCAGCAGGATTATTACCGATAGAGAAACAGGCAGGGCGAAAGGCTTCGGGTTTATAGAAGTAGCGGACGCCGATGCTGAAAAAATGGTTGCAGCTACGAATGAAATCGAACTTGGCGGACGCCGGGTTGTGGTGAATGAAGCACAGCCGCGCCGGGGTTAGTGAAAAATGCCTCCTTCTGATAGGAGGCATTTTTACGTTCCAACTTAAACTACAAACCACCACTATTTTATGAGGTAAGCAAAGCAAAAGACCCGGTTTATACCGGGCCTGCCGATCGGGACTTCATTTGCTTGCCAATGAAATTTGCAGCTGGAAGGACTACCCGCCCCAAGTCATCAATTCTTCTGACTATGCCGGTGGGTTTCAGCTTATCACTCCTAGTCGTAAATCCCAGCGGTGTGTAGTGTAAAGGCTAAGGCTCAGGTGTTAGAAGCTATTGCCGTTTATTGTAAGGGGGGTTAAAGCAGCTGTCGCAGTAAATGGCGCGACCGTTACTGGGACGGAAAGGTACTTGGGTAATGATACCGCAGGTCGCACAGACAGCATCATGTATTTCACGGTGGGCAGGAAGATTTTTCCGTCCTGCTTCGTCTAGCCTTTGTTTGCGAAGCGCCCTGCAATTAGAACACCGGCTGGGGGCGTTACGAAACCCTCTTTTTGTGAAATCAGCTTGCTCGGCGTCAGAAAAAACGAAGTGGGTGCCGCAATCACGGCAGAGCAATTGTTTATCCTGGGTTAGGGTGCTATTCCGTCCGCCAAATCGCTCCAAGAAGCTCATCTCCCGACAGAGGTAGTATATGGCCTTATTGGTAGTACATCTATTATATAGCGCCCCAATTATCGCAATCAATTCGCAGTATATTGCAAATGTCTCAAGATAAAAGACAGACCTTTTTGTCTGAAGTGGATAAAAGGTCTGCCTTTATGCTGTCCTGCCGCGCAAAAGTCAAACACAGGGCCCTCACCGGGGTCAAGAATAATCGGGGGCGCTAATGATCGACTCCAAGCTTCATCAATTTGAGCGCCATTGCCAAAGCCAGTCGCGCGTCAGAATTGTCGAGCGAGACTCCCAATATTTCTTCTATCCGTTTTTTGCGATACTCCAGCGTTTTCGAATGAATAAAAAGCTTTTTCGCGGTGCCTGTCAGGTTGCTGCTCTCCAATAACGCTTCCAGGGTCGCAAAATATTCTCCTTTTCTCTTTGTTTCATGCCTGAGTAGCTTACCCAGCGTCCGTTCAATGTAGGCCGCTATGTGTTTCGTATTTCCACCAGAAGAGAAAACCTGATAAACCCCCATGTCCAGGTAATGATAGATCCTCTCTTCCGGCCAAATTCTTTTACCCAGTTTGATGGCGGTGCAGCATTGCTGATATTGATCATAGATGCCACTGGCTTTTATGGAAAGCTCCGATACGCCTATTTGGACAGTCAATTCCGGAATGCGCCGCTCCAGTTCCTCTTGCAATCCTAAGGTTACCTTCGCCTGATATTCTTTCCCCTCCAGCTCACAAGCAGGCCCGCAGTGAAGAACACCTACACCATCAGGGCCTCTCCATGCCAGGCGGATGTCATCCTCGCTGAAATTGTCAATTATGACGTCCTGCAAGTAGTGCAGTTCCTCCATGTGCTGCCTCCAGTAATCCCGCGGATGTCCTTTCCATTCATGCAGCACAACAAGATAGCAGGTCAGCGGGCCTGTCAACTTTAGTCCTGCTTCCATAAGCATTTCACAGGCCTGTTGTTCAGGCATATTTTCTGTCCCAACCAGTTCGTTCAGCAGGTCGTTGCGCTTCATTCTTGTGTAGGATGTTTTGAGCATCTTCTCGGCGTGTTTACGCTCAGTCGTGTCCCGAATACTGCCGACGCGATATAAAGGCTTGCCGCTTGCGTCCGGCACGACCACCGACAAATCTTCAATCCAGCGATACTTGCCATCGCGGTGCTTGAACCGATATTCGATGCGGTTCGAAGCCAGGCCTGCCGCCATGGCCTGGCTCATGTTGCCCCCCAGATGCCTGATGTCATCAGGATGAATACGGTTGATTACGGTTTCCGTCGACATGTCCATCCATTCCTGGACAGTATCTCCGGAAATGTCTTCTATCGCTGGTCCTACATAGTCATAGGTATCTGTTTGGAGATTTCGGCGGTAGGCTGCGTCAAGGGAATGCTCAAGCACGGCGCGAAATCTGGCCTCACTATCGATGAGTTCATCCCGGCTTTTCGCCAGTTCCCCTGTCAGCTGTTTCGCGGCACTAATCCGTTCCAGTACAGTTGTTAGTTCGCTCAGATTTATCGGTTTGGTGAAATAATCATAGGCGCCAAGCTTCAGCGCCGCTATCGCCGATTCGACGTTAGCATGGGCGGTCATTAACAGTACGCTGGAATCTTCGCGGCGAGGCGCCCCGGCAATGGCATGCAAAAAGTCGATACCCGTCATCCGGGGCATAACAATATCACAAATTACAACCGGAAAATATCTTTCCTTGTAAGCAGTTAGCCCGGCCGCGCCATCGGCGCAGGAGACAACGTCATGTCCTTTGCGGCGCAGGAAACGCTCCAGCAGCTCACTGATTTGACTATCGTCCTCAATCAAAAGGATGTCCATGATTACCCCGCCTATTTGCTATTTCTCGCTGAATCGGCCTACGGAAATGTCACCCGGAAGGTGGCTCCCGGGGGATGGTTGGGGAAAACACATCTCGCGCAGCATACCCCGAAACAGTATTACTTAATTATTTTTCCCATAATTTGGTAAAATCCTCTATCTTCATAAAAATTACATTCGTCCAGGTTGAATAGCGCCGAGGCGGGCTGCCATAACCGTCGATTAGCGAATGACGCTACTGTGCTTACAGTCCGTTTTGGGCGGCGACTCCCGGTATTAGCATCTTAGGATCGTTAGTCCTCTTAAAAAAATCAGACCGCACCTTCAAGATGCGATCTGATTAGCCCTATACGTATGCTTATTGGCCACCCCTCAAGAACAGGGGCCGGCTTTTCCGGGGAGCCTTTCGGGGCTATTGGCCCGGCTCCTGCATCCTGCTATAATCGCTAAATTTGGTGAATTGCTTCTGGAAATTAAGGACGATGGTATCCACCGGCCCATTACGGTGCTTGGCAATAATCACTTCTGCTAGGTTTTTGCTTTCGGTTTCAGGATTATAGTAATCTTCACGGTACAGGAAGGCCACTATGTCGGCGTCCTGCTCCAGTGAACCGGATTCCCGGAGGTCGCTGAGCATCGGCTTTTTCGACTGGCGCGACTCGACGCCGCGGCTGAGCTGCGACAGGGCGATCACCGGCACGCTGAGTTCACGGGCCAGAGATTTCAGGGATCGCGATATTTCGGATATTTCCTGCTGGCGATTCTCGCTCCGCCCGCTGCCGCTCTGGCCGGACATCAACTGGAGATAATCGATGACTACCAGTCCGAGATTATGCTCCACCTTCAGTCGCCGGGCCTTGGCCCGCATCTCAGCGACGGTTATGCCTGGGGTGTCATCAATATAAAGCGGCGCGCTGGAGAGCTTTTCAGCGGCCTGCACCAGACGTTTCCAGTCATCATCTTTTAGATCGCCGATCCGCAGACGCTGGGCGTCGATGGGCGCTTCCGAGCAGAGCAGCCGCTGAACCAGCTGCTCTTTGGACATCTCCAGACTGAAGAAGGCCACCGGCCTTTTATCCCGTACCGCGACATTCCTGGCAATGTTAAGCACAAAGGCCGTTTTGCCCATACTGGGACGGGCTGCGATCAGAATAAGGTCGGAGGGCTGCAAGCCTGCCGTCAGCCGGTCAAGGTCCTTGAAGCCGGTAGACAGCCCGGTAATGCCGCCTTTGGAAGCGTACAGCTGTTCAATTTTGTCAAAGGCTTCCATGATGATATTCTTGACCGGAGAGAAGGTGCCGGTCACTTTGCGGTTGGAAACCCCCAGGATGATTTTCTCTGCTTCATCGAGGATGGCAACAATTTCGTTGTTGGCTTCATAGCCCATGCCGGCAATGCGGGTGGCGGCGTTGATGAGCTGCCGCAGCAGCGCTTTTTCTTCAATGATCTTGGCGTGATAATGGACATTTGCCGCTGTGGGAATGCTGTTGGCCAGAGAAGAGATATAGGAAATACCGCCCACCGCATCCAGCTTGTCCGCTTTTTTTAACTGTTCGGTGATGGTGATAAGGTCGGCGGCCTCATTTTTGTTATAAAGCTCAACAATGGCGTTATAAATCAGACGGTGAGCTTCCCGATAAAAATCTTCCGGCCGCAGGATTTCGGCAACCCGGGAAATGGCTTCGCGCTCGATCAGCATTGCACCTAGAACCGACTGCTCAGCTTCGACGTTTTGGGGTGGAACCCGGTCTAACAAAGAACATCCTCTCCTTACGCAATTGCCGCGATAGGCTTGGCGAACAAAATAGCCAACGCCTCGTCGACTGTATCCACTGGGCATATGGTGAGGCCCAAATGCTCTTTTGGGATGTCTTTATCGTTTTCTTTGGGAATGATCATGGTCTGGATACCGGCCTGCTTGGCGCCATAGGCTTTCTCAAACACCCCGCCCACAGCCTTGACTTTGCCCTGGATCGAAATTTCGCCGGTGACGGCGACATCCTGGCGGATAGGCTGACCGGTGATTGCGGAGATAACTGCCGCCAAAATGGCGGTGCCTGCCGAAGGGCCGTCGATACGGCCTCCGCCGATAATATTTACATGAATATCATAGTTGGCCAGATCTTCACCGGTGATCTTCCGCACCACTGCGGCGGCGTTGAACACCGAATCCTTGGCCATAGAGCCCGCGGTATCATTAAAGCGGAGGCCGCCTTTGCCTTTTTCCGCGGCCGGAAAAGCCACGGCTTCGATTTCCAGCACCGAGCCCAAGAATCCAGCGACACCCAGGCCGTATACCTTACCGATTTCGGCGGTGACTGACCCTCTATTGTTCACATAAGGCGACAGGCGACTCACTTGGGCCACACGATAGATTTCGTCAACACTGATGACCACTTTACCGGTCTGCGCTTCCTCGCGGTATAGCGCCAACCCGTAAGCGTCCGCCAGGATATTGATGGCTTTACGGCCTTCAATGGTGTATTCACTGATCAGGCGCGGCACATCCGGATCGACCTCGACATTGAGTTTCTGGGCGGCGTTGTAGACGATTTCTTCAATACTTTTGGGGGTCAGCGGCTCGAAATAAATTTCGGCGCAGCGAGAGCGGATTGCCGGCGAAATCTCCTGAGACTCGCGGGTGGTGGCGCCGATGAGAATAAAATCGGCGGGAGCGCCTTCTTCGAATAATTTCTTCACATATTTCGGGACATTGGGGTCGCTGGGGTCGTAGTAAGCTGAATCAAAAAACACCCGTTTATCTTCAAGCACTTTCAGCAGCTTGTTCTGCAGCATTGGGTCCATCTCGCCGATTTCATCAATAAACAAAATACCGCCATGGGCTTCGGTGGCCAGTCCCGGCTTGGGTTCCGGCACGCCGGATTCGGCAAGATCGCGGCGGGCGCCCTGGTAAATAGGATCATGCACCGAGCCCAGCAGCGGGTTGGTCATATCCCGAGGGTCCCAGCGCAGCGTGGTGCCGTCAACTTCCACGAAGGGCGCCTCCTGGGCGAAGGGAGTGTATTTGAGCTTCTTGGCTTCTTCCAGCACCAGCCGGGCGGCGGTGGTCTTACCGACCCCGGGCGGTCCATACAGAATCAAATGCTGGGGGTAAGGGGAGGCCAGCTTGGCTCTGAGGGCCTCGACGGCGCGTTCCTGACCGACGATTTCCGCCAGCAGGGCCGGGCGCAGCTGCTCCATCATCGATTTGGTCAGCTTCTTTTGTTCCATTTTTTCCAGCAGGGCATATTTTTTCAGCGTTTGCGGCGTCTCGACACTGTCTTCTTCTTTGAGAACCTGCATTTTTATCTCACGGACGTATTCCTGGTGACGTTCTTCCATTTTTTCAGCAATCTTCTTTTCAATCTTTTCTTCAACCGCACGGCGTGCCAACAGGTCAGCCAGCTCATCCTCGACCTCGTCCAGGATGGCCGGAATCTGGTCGTAGGTCGGAAGCTTATTAACCGTCGGGTCTTCGAAAACCAACTTTTGCAAGACCAGCACCCTCTCAGGCAGCTGATCGGAGCGGAGCAGGTCAAGGGCGTCCAGTTTGCCGGCTTTGAGCACTACCTTTTCCGAACCGACGATGCCGGAGTACAGGCCAAAAAGCGATGCCACCCGGCGCTTTAGTTGTTGATCGACTGTATCCCGGGGAGTGAGCACTTGACTGGGAATAAATTTGCTAAAAAAGTTTTTCATTGCATAGTCCTTTCTACTGAACAGTGGTTACCTGCACTTGAATCTGGGCACTGATTTCCGGGTGCAACTTAACGGTAACCGGGTACTCTCCCAGAGCTTTGATGGAGTCTTTCAGCTCGATTTTGCGTTTATCCAGCTCAACGCCATGCTGGGCCTGCAGGGCGTCAGCAATGTCTTTGCTGGTAACGGACCCAAACAGCTTGCCGCCTTCGCCGGTCTTCACGGTCACCTGTACCGTGAGTTTTCCGATCTGAGCGGCGTACATTTGGGCTTCTTCCAGCAAACGCTTGGTTTTACGTGCTTCGGCCTCTTTTTGCTGGATAGCGGTATTGACGTTGGTGGCTGTTGCCGCAATGGCCAGCTTTTGCGGCAGCAGATAATTACGGGCATAGCCTTCGGAAACTTCTATGACATCGCCTTTTTTGCCGAGTTTTTTAACTTCTTGCTGCAGGATTAGTTTCACGGGGTTCACTCTCCTTTATATACTTACTGACAAGCGCAATGACCTGCTGTTTGACCTCATCCAGCCCGACGTGCTTTACCTGCGCACCGGCCACGGACTGATGTCCGCCGCCGCCAAGCTCCTCCATGATTACCTGGACGTTGATGTCGCCTTGGGAGCGGGCGCTGACAGCCACGCCGTCTTCTATCGGAAACAGGACGAAGCTGACTTTTACTCCCTCGATGTTCAGCAGCATGTCCGCCGCCTGCGAGGCTGCAATCTGGCTGTTTTTTATCCGCTGGGTATAGGTGGCGATCACGATTCCGCCAGGAAGCATCTGGGTGTTATTGATAATCTCGGCCCGGTTTTTGAGGGTTTCCAGATCAACCCTGAACAGCTGCCTCACCAGCCGGGGATCGGCTCCGGCCCGGCGCAGATAAGATGCGGCTTCAAATGTCCGCACTCCGGTCTGGGTGGCAAAGCTTTTGGTATCGACGACAATTCCCGCATACAGGGCAGAGGCTTCCAGCCGGGTAAGTTCCAGTTTTTCGTCAAAATAAGTAAGCAGCTCGGTGATCAGCTCACTGGCGGATGACGCCGAGGGTTCCATATAGACCAGCAACGGATTGGCGATAAAGTCCTCGGAGCGACGGTGGTGATCGATGATAATCATTTTTTCGACCTTCTCCAGCAGTCCGGGGGCCGCGGTCATCGCCGGCCGGTGGGTGTCAACAACAAATAGCAGCGTATCCGGCCCCACCGCGCTTTCCGCCTGGGTCGGATTAATAAATATATCGCGATACTCCTCATATTCAAGCAAAAATTCACCCAGCTTATCAACAGCAATGCCTGGCTGACTGACAACAATATGGGCCGGCTTCCCCAGGCTGCGCGCCATCCTGCAGACCCCCAGGGCAGCCCCTAGACTGTCAAAATCTTCGTTGGCGTGTCCCATCACCAACACCGCATCGGCGTGGGCAATGGCATCCCTGATGGCTTGAGCCACAACCCGGGCCTTGACCCGGGTATTCTTCTCCACCGCTTTGGCTTTACCACCGTAAAACTGGACCTTGCCGGCAATATGCACCACCGCCTGGTCGCCACCCCGGCCCAGAGCCAGATCAAGTCCGGCCTGCGCCCGTTGACCCAAAGCGGCAATCGACTCTTCAGCGGCGGCCACGCCCATACTCAGAGTCACCGGCAGGCGGTTACCGCCGCGAATGGTCCTCACCTGGTCAAGAATATCAAATTTGTCGCCAAGCAGGCTCTCCAGGGCGCGATGGTCAAAAACCGCAATATAGGTGTCTTCAGAATATCTTTTGATAAATCCTTCCAGCACTCCCGTCCAGTCTCCCAACTGGCGGTTGACCTCAGCCACGATGGCGGCCCGCTGGTTTTCATTGAGGCCTTTTAGTACGTCACTGTAGTTATCAATCTGAATATACGCCAAAACAGGCATGGCCCCCTGGCACTGGGCCCGCACGGTTTCGCTGGCTGTAATGTCGGTAATACACAGAATCATCAGCTCTTTGTCGCTGTCTTTGGCTCCGGTGAGCGGTTTATAGACCAGCTGATAATGCCACTCCCCGGCCCGAAAGGTGTCCAGCCCCGTCTTACCCCACAGCTTATCTGGTTCGATTTGCGGCCAGGCTTTCTGAATCGGGTCGCCGGCTTCCAGTTCGCCCCCCGCCCAGTCAGCCAGCACTCCGTTTCGCCAGTGCACTTGACCGTTTTGCTCGATAATGGCGATAGCCAGCGGCAGATTCTGCAGCGCGTATAGCGAAGCTTGACCCACGCTCTGCGACAGTGAGTCGATATAGGTCTTCAGTTCCCGCTGGCGGGCCAGATGCCGGTCCCGTCCGTAGCGATAAAGCGCATAAAGCAGAATGACGCCCAGGACGGCTATATACTTATTGTAAAAGACGATAACAAGCAGCAGTGCGGCCGATACGGCCAGGTAAATCCGGGTATCGAACCAAACAGACGGCCTCTCAGGCATCAGTCGGCCTCCCTTTCATGAATGGCGAGGGGTGCGCACTTTTCGATAATCCATCGCCATGTCGAATGCACCGGCATAAAGCACGATCATGACAAAGATTGCGTTGATAAATATCATCAATAGTATAATACCGCGTACCATTCTTGACAAATTGTATTTATCGGCAAGGAAGTAAAAAACCGCTAACCCGTGGACAAAGATAAAAATGAGACTGAACATCAAAACATTTATCCCCAGATTAGACAACAACTCCGCTTGTTGCGTTTTGCCCAGATAAATCATCACACCACCGGCAATGGAAGCATAGAGAACATAGGTCGGCGCCGCCCACAGCTTGAAGGGCGGAAATCCGGCGGTCGGTTGACCGAGCCTGCGCAGTACCAGCCGGGCACAGGCCAGGTTGATGTAAGAAGACACCACCGCACTGAGAACAAAAAGCGCTGGTAACGCGACCCGCATAATGCCAAGCGCGGTTCCCATCATTTCTTCCATCCGGGCCAGGTCTTCTTCCGACATGCCATGGCTGCGATAAATTTCCATCGCCTGCTTTAAAGCCTCCCCCATCATCTGGAATTCCAGATTCAACGGATTCAGGCCCATAAGCAGCATCATGAGTCCCAGAACAGCCACAGAGGACACCAGCGCGGCCAAC
>Ga0316232_1001286_pt1 | contig 31676 bp, 32 predicted proteins | sample TBHtaG_FD_206006 | JGI IMG/M metagenome (GOLD analysis project Ga0316232, IMG submission 206006) | Freshwater microbial communities from Trout Bog Lake, Wisconsin, USA - TBH18025_13 | ecosystem: Environmental > Aquatic > Freshwater > Lake > Hypolimnion/Profundal zone | place: USA: Wisconsin... | reverse complement strand
GCCTTATGCGCAAGTCAGTAACGATTCTCTGATACTCGCAGGCTGTGTTAAAGCGGACACCCGCACAAACACAGCAGAGGATCTGCACGATGACAGCAAGACGAACGACCATCCGGCAACTGCCGTTGACCGAGGTCGTTGACCGCGACACACCCGGCGCGACGCCGGTTAGTATCACCACCCCCGAGGGCGGCACCATCTATCACACGGTCCCGCTCGCAGACCCCGACACCGGCAAGCGACGCGACACCCGCCCAAAGTGGATCGCTGGCACCTTTCCTCTCTTTCCCATTGTCCGACTTGCTGACGGCGCGCCGTGGGCTGAGGCGAACCTCTGGCTCATCGATATGATCGAGTCGAAGTCGTCGCCGAACATGCTGACGTTAGCCAGCATCGCTGACGACCTGGTAGCGTTCCGTCGTTATCTGGATGACGAGGGTATCGACTGGCTCGTCTTCCCTGTGAACAAGCGGCAACGTCCGACCTACCGATATAGCGGCTCGATCAAGCTGGCCGTGCAGGCCGGCGAGCTGTCTCCGGGCGTTGCCAGGCGTCGTATGGGCACCGTGGTGCGCTTTTATCGCTGGATGATGACCGAAGCAGGCTTTCGACCCACGAACGCGCCGTGGGTCGAATCTGATCGTTTCATTGAGTTCAAGGACCAGAAGGGCTTCAGCAGCGTGATCGAAGTCAAGACCACGGACCTGTCGATCAGTGGCCGGCGCGCAGAAGACCCGTGGGACGATCACATCCAGGACGGTGGTCGCCTGCGCCCGCTCCCCTCTGCCGAGCAGTCGGCGCTGCTTGAATCGTTAGCCACACTCGGCAACATCGAGATGACGCTCGTTCATCTGTTCGCGCTGTTGACAGGCGCCCGCATCCAGACGGTACTGACCGTGCGTGCGAAACACGTGATGCGCAAGCCTGACGGGTTTCACGGCGACGACATCCGTCTCGCCTGCGGGCCAGGTACCGGCATCGACACGAAGGGCGGTGTTAAGGGCGTGTTGCACGTTCCGCGCGGTTTCTATGAGCGGCTGTACATCTACGTGCACAGCGATCGTGCGCGCAAGCGCCGCCAGATGGCAGATGGCGGCGATCACTTCGACCAGGTCTTCGACCAGGCGCTCTTTTTGAGCCATCGCGGTGCGCCGCTCTACGAGGATCGCGCGTCGCGCGACCCGCTCACCTCTGGCCCGCGCGTGCGCCGTCACGTCAAGACTGGGCAGGCCGTGCGCCAGTTCATCAGGGACGAACTGTTGCCCATGATGCGTGTGCGGCTCGACAACCCCAGGTACGAGTTCAGCTTCCACGACCTGCGCGCGACTTTCGGGCTGAACATGGTCGACGCGATGACGGCGAACGGGACGAAGTACACGCGGGCGCTCGATCAGTTGCGGCAGTTGATGTGGCACGTACACCCTTCAATGACTGAACGCTATCTCGCTTACCGCGATAATCGCAAGCTGTTCGACGCTGTACAGGACGGCTGGGGAGCACACCTGTCGACGCTGGTCACGCGCACCCTCGACACTGTGGAGACAGCATGAACCGCCTGTACGAGGAAGTGCGCATGCCACTCGCCGAGGGCACGACGCTGCTGCATCCCGAACGCGCGCTGCTCAGGTGGGAAGGCATGAGCGGACGTTCCGATATCGGTCAGATCTGCTATCTGACGCGCGACACGTCGAGCCCGCAGCGCACGCGACGCACTTTCGACCCAACAAGCTTCTGCAGCGAACGCGCCAGGGTCGTGCGTCTGCTCGTGACCCAGCTTTCCGGGCGTATGGCCCTTGGCGCGAGGCGTCCGGCGACGATCTTCATGGATTTGCGCGTCGTGCTTGATTTCGTCAACTGGGCCGACAGCCAGGGCTTGCATCAGGTGCTCTGTGACGAGAAGGCTACCGCAGAGGCGGTTCATCGGTACTTCCGTGAGAGGCGCGAACAGGTCTCGCTGGGCAACCAGAACCGCAATTCCGTCGCCAGCCATCAGCGCAGTCTGTTGTCGATGCTACGTGAGTTCTTCCGAAGCGACGACTTCTGCGTCGACGCGAGGGTGCTGCGCCACCAACAGGATGCCTGGGTGCCGACGGCTGTGCCTGACGCCGAGGCACAGGCCGCCCTGCTCGCGTGGGCCGACGCGCTCTTCAGCAGCATCAGCACGCTGGTGCTCGACTTCAAGCCGTACCCCGTGCGCGTGACCACGGTACGAGGTGAGAATCTTTGCCTCGTTCCGCACATCTACGGCCGTAGTGACGGCGACGACTCGCGCGGCCTGATCGGCTGGAATCTGGAGACAGGAGAGCCGCGCACACGGGAGGAACTCAGGACGCGGATGGTTGAGGCAGGGGCTAACAATCCGCGTGAGCGTTCGTGGAACATCGCCAGGTTAGCGGCTAAACATCTTGCGGCGGCGAACGCGGACGCGCAGTCGTCAATCCGACGCTCGCACGCTTCGATAGCGGCCTCTTGCTTCGCCGCGCTGTTTCTTGCCGAAACGGGCATCAACCTCGCGCAACTGCTAGCCATGAAGTGGAGTCCGGAGCTTGCCACGAGCCTGCAAGATGCGTCGGTTGCGCGTCAGAAGTTTCGTCAGGTCAAGTACCGGGCAGGCGGGAAGGAGATTACGTTCACCGTCTCGCTGGGCTTCATGCCGAAGCTCAGGGCGTATCTGGCGTTGCGCGAGTATCTGGTGCAGGACGCAGAGTGGGACGCGTTGTTCGTCGTAGTCGGGCATCATGCACAGCTGCGGCGGCTAACGGGTCTCTCAACCAAATTCCTGGAGCGGCTTTACCGTCGACTCGACACGCTCGGGATCGTGCTGCCGCGCATTGGCGCGCGTCAGTGGCGTGCGGCGAAGCAGGATTGGGCGGTGAGCAACCACGGCCCCGTCATCGCAGCCAAGCTGATGGGGCACTCGCTGGAGACGGCGCTGCGCTCGTACTCGAACGGCACGGATGCCGCGCACAAGGCTGAGATGGGGGCGTTCCTCGCTTCGGTCGAGAAGACCGTGCTGGGGCCAGGCAACGACCCGGCGGGCAGCATCGGGAGCGCAGTGGGCATCTGCATCGGATTCCACAAGCCTGCGCCGATCGCGGCTTCGGTCACGGTACAGCCTGACTGCCGCTCGACCGAAGGGTGTCTCTTCTGCGACCAGTACCGCGTGCACGCTGACGCGACCGACATCCGCAAGCTGCTGAGCTGCCGTCACTGCGTCAGACTCGTGTGCGGGCGTGCTGACTCGATCGAGCAGTATGACAGATCGTTCGGTGCGGTGCTGCGACGCGTTGACTTCCTGCTCGACGAACTGCGCAGGCGGGATGCCGCGCTGGTCGAACAGATCGAGCATGACGTTGATATTGAGGGGAATCTGGACGCTTTCTGGTCGACCAAGCTCGACCAGCTTTACGAATTGGGAGTGGCATGAACAACACACTGATCGCGCCGACCGCTGAGCGGCCCGACTGGTATCGGGTCGAGGACGATACGGTCGTCACGCGCGACACGTCCGGGAACACTGTTTCGCTGTTTGGTGACGATACCTGGGACATCCGTGCTTACGCGGTTGGGCCACGCAGCACGCATCTCTATTTTAGGAGCCACTTGCCTGACGGCGTGAGTCGCGCGCTTTCAGAAGCAACCACGCGTCAATGGAAGCAGGTCATGTACTTTCTGATGCACGAAGCGACCGATATGGTACCGGCGTCCGGCACGCTTCAGGCTCGTTCAATCAACCTGAGGGAGTTCACGTTCTTTGCCGCCGCACGTCAGCTTACGCTCTACGATGGCCTGTCCAATGTCGCCGTTGTTCTGGACTATGCGGCGCAAGCCGGAATGGAGTCGAAGGCCCAACGCCTTCATTCGATTCTGGTGAAGCTTCACCGTCTGGGCGTCGAGACCACAGGGCTGCGCGTACCGCTGGTCCAATTACATAAGCCTCTGCTTAAACGCTGGGCGCAACACGCTGGATACTCGCAATACCCTGCCATCCCGACGCGGATCTACCAGCACTTCCTGTCGACCTGTCAGCATGACCTCGGCATCGCTGAAGACGTCGCTGATGTTCTGTCGGACTACCTCGCACGCGTATACGCTGGTGAGAGGCCTGGCGTCCCTGCAGAACTGGTAAGTACTGCCACGCACTTCCGGTGCGAGGACCCCCGTTACGTCGTGTCGTCGCTTGTGGCGTCGATCACCGCGCTATGTCAGCTTGTCATCCTGTCGTTCACCGGCATGCGCGCGGCAGAAGCAGAGACCCTGCCCTACAACTGCCTGAGCGAGTCCCGTCTGGATGGCGTGACGCACTACACCATCGAGGGCGTCACGACCAAACTGTCGGGCGGTCGTGCCAGGCGCGCGTGCTGGGTGACCAGCCCGCTCGCTGCCCGCGCTATCAGGCTCGCGCAACGCCTGTCGGGCGAGGCGCACCGTGCGCACGGCGCGCAAGGCTACGCCGAATCGACGGACGGTTCGCACCTGCTGTTCTGCCGGATGGGTCTGCCGATAGGCCCGCGTCATGGATACGTGGCAAACCGGGCGGCAAGTAAAGTCGCTAACTATATCGAAGCCTTTCGTGAGCGCGTCTTTCCGACGATCACATTCGAGGACATCGCCGAGCTGAAGCGGGTCGACATGCACCGCGCGTGGGAAGACGAGCCGAAGTACGCGCTCGGGCAGCAGTGGCCGTTCACTCGCCACCAGCTTCGCCGGAGCCTAGCCCTCTACGCCCATCGGAGCGGCCTCGTGACGCTACCTACGCTCAAACGTCAGCTGCAGCACCTCACGCACGAGATGAGCACCTACTATGCGCGCGGCTCGGCGTTCGCGAAGGGTTTCATCGACACCGACAAGCGCCACTTCGCGAAGGAATGGGCCGAGACGCAGGGCCTGTCCGAGTATCTCGCGTACGCCGAGCAGGTGCTGTTCGCTGACGAGCGGCTGTTCGGCGGGCACGCAGCGTGGACGCAGAGCCGTGCCGTGCAGGCCTCGCCTGTGTCGGTCTACTCGCGCGAGCAAACGATCAGAAAGTTTGAGAAGGGTGAACTCGCATATCGCGAGACGGTGCTGGGCGGCTGCGCCAGCGTCGAGCCCTGCAGGTCGACACCGCTCGACTGGATGCGTCTGGATTGTCTTGAATCGAACTGCCGTAATCTCATCGTCGTGCCGTCGAAGCTTCAGCGAGTGATCAAGGCGCAGCAGGCTACGGTCGGGAAGCTGCGCGCAGTTGATGAGACAAGCGTCGAATACCGTATCGAGGCGCAGACGCTGCAACGACTGCTTGACGCGCAGGAGAAACTGATCAAACCGGAGGCAGCATGAGCGACGCCATGACCGACTACTACGCCGCCCTTGAGCGGCTGAAGAAACGAAAAGGAGTGCGTATCAACAATGACACCGTGGCGATCGAGGCGGGCCGCAAGAAGGGCAGCATCAAGAAGTCGCGCCCGCAGTTCACAGCACTGATTGACGCGATCGATGCAGCCAACGCGGTAGCCGGGCGCCCGAAGCTCGAACTGGCCGAGCGTCTGGACCGGGCGAAAGGCGACGCGAAGGATCTGCAGGCACAACTTGACGAGTCACTGGCTCGTGAGCTCGCACTGCTGCGGCAGGTGTTCAGCCTGCGCAAGGAACTGGCCGCGCTACGAGGCGGTAGCGTCCTGCCCCTGCACCCGCGCTAGATCGGGGCGGGCGTTTTCGCTCGAAACGGGCACTTGGGCTGCTTTACCTGCGTCGGGTGTCTTGAGTGCGTCGACTTGGTGCTCGCGAAGGTTCTCGCTACGGGGCACCCCGGCGTGGTGTCGCATCAAATCCGATCGTGATTCTGTGACACCGATGAACGGGTCAAGGGAGGGCGAAGCCCGGCGAAGTGAACCCTTGACGCGCGATGGTTTGACACGCTCCGACCATGCGAAACTTGCGGCGGAAGATGGACACCCGATCGTCGTTCTGTCCACTTTTTCGGCTAGCCAAATGGACATCCTGCTGACTGCCGATCCCAGTATTTTCAAGGCTCCGGCTGATGTCCATTTTCTTTCTCTTGCGCGTAACGCCTGCACAGCCTCGTAATCGTCGTCGGCTGAGAGGACGCAGGTCTCTCGTGGCGCCCGGAATTGCCCTCGCGAGCCATCGACCTCGTGTGGTAAGCGCAGTTGCTCCCAGGGCACCACCACTCCGCGAGCTTGCTCGGCGATGAGCGTCCGAGCGCGCTCTGTCAGACGCGGGTGGTCAGCGAAGAAAGCCTCGATGCGCCGCGCGCTGGCCTGGCCCAGCCCGGGAATGACCACCCACCAGCGGCGTCGACGCGGCACGCGCACGGTCAGGTCCGCAAGGGTGTCGATGCCCGCGGCCCGTAGCGCGGCGACGGCGCGTGCATCCAGCCACAGTCCGACGTCATCGCTGATGAGCGGGGCTGGCAGCGGTAGCGTGCGAAGCAGTTCGATTGCTTGGTCGGCTGCCCTGCCCTGTTTTGCACGGTCGGCCGCTGGCATCTCGAACAGCACCACCAGGTCTTCGCGCTGACGCTGGCGCGCAAACGCTGCTAGCTGGCGCCGGATGCGGCCGAGAATGCCGCGCGAAGATTGTCCGAGCGCCCGCCGCTCACCGAGATAGCGTTCGACAGCCTTGCGCGCCGATAAGCCCGCATGCCAGGCGCGCAGCACAGCCAGTTCGGCGGCATCGGGCAAGCCAAGTGGCGCGACAATCGCAGAATCAACGGGAAGCAGACGCGTTTTCATGGAAGGCAGTTTAGTTCTTCCATAAAGCTATTGCGATAAGAAGGATTATCACGTTGCACCGGATTCTGCACCAGAATTAACACCTTCCAGAAGTAGAGATTTCCGGCGTCGTTGATTCGTCAGTCGAGTGGCCGACGGAAGCAAATTTGGCAACGTTCGCTATCTAAATCTGGCGACTTCTCTCTTGTTACTCGAACATTGGCGAAGACTTGTCCATTTTTGCTTCCCGCTGGTCAACCAGTGGTCATGAGTCCTTCGGCTCCGTCGGAACTCCCTGGCGCCCCTCTCCCTTATGGGGTTGTTGACTTACCCGCTACCGAAGTACCGCACCTTTCCTGCGCCGGAGCCCGCCGACCCTTCAGCCACCATTTTCGCTGATCTGCAAGAGGGGCTACGGCGCTTCTTCGGCCCCGTCATCGCCAACCTCGCGTTGCCAGAAGGCGCCCGGGGTCAACGGGACCCAGATGCTGAAGCCTGGCGCTGAACCAACGGGACATCCGCATTTCCGGGTTGACGCTCCGCTGGATCTTGCAGCGCAATATCGAGGAGCCGGCGACACGAGCGCACAGCATGATGGACCGCCCTAGTTCGATCCAAAGCGGTCAATGGGTACACGCCTCGGAGGGCGGCAACGACAAAGAGATTTGGTGGGAGGGCAGAAATCGAACCCGCGATGCTATAAAGCAACGGCTTATCAGGCCGCCACGTCTTCCGCTTCGTCACACTCCCGAACCTTCCTAAGGTCGAGTCGACAGATCATATTTCAAGGGCGAACAGCGGCCTGAGACCTTCACGTAGCTTGAGATGCTGCTGAGTTCTGCTGCGCCCTTCTCGCCGATAGGTACTGTTCTGCCTCAGCAATCCGCCGCTCAAGCGCACAACGTATCTCACCTGCTATTGACTCTTGGTCCTTGGCAAAAGTCGCCTCATCAAACGGCAGCTCCATCTCCTTCCGCAGTTCTGCAAGAACGGGTGGAAACAACGGCCTGATCTCAGCAAGGCGTTTAACCAGTGGTTTTAGCGCATTCAGATAGTAGGTGCTGCGCTCGGTCATGACTACATCCAGCTTGGCGTTCATGCCAGCTATCCGCTGATCGTGAGCCTGGATCACTTCAACTGCTCTCTGGCTTGCCACAGCGTTCACATTGGGTTGCACGTGGACAGTTTGCAGGTGCTTGATCATCGTCTGTCGCAACTCGAATTCAAGCTCCCGCTCTCGCTCAATCGCCTTGCAGCGATCCTGAATTTGGCCAAGTACAACCCTGTGCCCAATGCTTTCGCTCCACGCTAGGCTCAAGGCGCCTACGAGTCGCTGGATGCCCGCTATGGTTGGCGGGGTAGCAACTAGCATTGCCTTGGTGAGACTCGAATGGCCGGCAGCAAAGTCCGCCGCAATTTCGTCTCGCGGCTTCCCGCTTTCCAAAACCATGCTGAGGGCATTAATCGCGCGAGTCGCACCTTCAAACGCCGGAAGAAATACGTCCCGCCGGAGCCCCATCTCCCGTTCGATCCTCTTCTGAAGGACGGTGCTATTGAGGTCCGCCTGGCGCATTGCTCCGCTGTGCAAAGTCGTAAGAATCACGCCACCCAAGGCCACGAGCGCACCATAGACGGCGTCTGGCAGACCACGGTAGAAAATGACCGCTACTAGACCGGCGGCAAAGGCCATAAGTACCAACCAGAACCGCTTTCCCTCGAGCCCCCACATGACGTCCCCTCTTTTTTCAATGAGCGTTTGCGCACACCCGCATACTCTAGGTGCGTAAATCCGCATAAGTCCACTGCCGCGCCGATGCCGGAGGAGAAAAACACACGGCTTCGTAAACTGACAGGCCTGGATCGCATGCACAATTGGGCATAAGGCCTGTTCTCGGTCGCTCCTGGCTTGGAGGATGCAATGGACACCCCGCGTGACGATGACTCGGCTCGGTCGTTGTATGAACTGTTCGAGCCGCCCCTGCGCCGTGAGCGCAAGCTGCAGTGCTTGACGCTTTACGATCCGTCGGGCCGCATGCATCACCTGTACCGGCTCGGCTTGGCCGAGCCTAGTGCCGATTCGCACCTTCGGGGCCGGTCAACGTGTGTGACGCTGAGCACATCGAACAGTCGTTTGGGGAGGACGAAGCATGACCCGCGATGAGCTGATTGCAGCGGTGCCGATCCGGGAGTCCCAGGGCCGTTTGTACGTGCGCATGGACGATGTGCCTGAGCCATGGCGACAGCAATTTGCTGAGGCGATGATAGGCAGCGCGTTCATCGTGGTCCAAGGCGAGACGTGCATCACCCCGCATGCCCACGATTGGGATGCCTGGGTCCGCGACCAGTGGTACAACCGCCCTGGACCAACAGGGCTCTCCAAACGGTGAAAACTCAGTGAATAAGCAAGATCTGCAAAACTTGCTCATGCATCAAGAGGCGGTGCGAATGGTTTGCGCCGATCAGTCGCTAGAGGCGCGGGCACTGGAAATCCTGGGGCGCTGGGATACGGTGGCCTCTACCCGACAGGCGGGATCGGCCAGAAGAATTGCCGCCTTGGTCGCAATCGTCTTTGTCTTGCCTGCGCCTGGGCAGGCTACGGCGACACAGTGCTGGCGTAGCTCCGCCACTTCACGCTGCGACGGATGGTGACCGAAGCGGCGAGACCCGCTTTGTGGCAGGCCTACAAGTTTGGCACTAGCTTTGGACAGTCGGATCAGTGGAGAAGCTGGGGCCTGAGCCAGCCACAATGACCGGCAGATGGGCTCCAGAAGACGAAGAAACGAAGCGAGCCAACGCACTGGGCAGCCTTTAAGACGAAGGGCGCGCTGGCGGAGCTTATGGGAGACAAGACACTGGCGGAACTGGCCCAGCGGGTGATGCAGGCGACGGGCAAGCAATCCGGGAGGTCAACCAGTCGTTGATCGTCAAGCAGGGAGAGATCACGCAGTTGAACAAGGATGGCGCGAGGCTGGTCGCCGAAGCCGGGGTCGCGACAAAGCGCGTTCGCGAGCTGGAGACGCGCGGCGAATTAGCCCAACTCGAACTCGACCAGACGCGCTCTGATCGAACCCGAATGGAAGCTGAGCGTGATGCCCTGCCCGCCACTGTCCAGGCGCAAGCGGATGAACTGGCGGCGGCGCGAACGGAACGCGAGAACTCCATTGGAGAGTTGGCCAAGCTCTCCGCGCCGCTCGAGGCGCAGCAAGTCATGCTGACCGACTACCGGAAGCAGCTCGGCATGGCCGGCCCGGCAGCGTAACGGGCGACTCGCTGCGCGTCAGCGCGGGAGGCGCTGCCAGCGCCAAAGTTCGACGCAAACGGCATATTCACTGCGCAGTAAATATGCCGCCGGCTCCAGCCGGGCCCAACGGGTCAGCGTCGTGAAACCGTAAGAAAATACCGAGATGGACCCGACGCCGCCCGCGGAGGAAACTGACGGGCTCGATCGTTCGTTTTGAGGGAGGTCCGTCATGGGAATCGAAGTCCTCGGCATTGATCTGGCCAAGCAAGTGTTCCAGCTCCACGGAGCGGATCGTCGTGGGCAAAGCGTCCGACATCGCCGAACTGCCCCCGCATCGCTGGAACCCCAGCGTCACCTAACTGGCAAGACGGGTTCGCCGGGCGCTTACCTTCGAGGAGCCCTTGCGTCATATGACCCGCCGGCATCCATCCTTCGCTGGCAGCCTCCTGCTGGTCCGCCTGACGGTTCAACTGGCCGCGGCGGCTTGCGGCTAGTACCGGATGGAAGGGGGGCGCACGAACGCAGCCCAGACCTAATACTCCAGATTTCGCTGTGCCTCTAAAAATTCCGCTCACCCGGCCCAACTCGTTCTGACAACGCTATCCATTGAGTGCGCAGCCTACCGAGTAGTGGTGGATGCGGGAACAGCTGTTTGGTCGCAATCCTGGAGATTTATGTAGACGCGCGCACCTTCGTGCAGCCCACCACCTTGCGGCAGCGGCACGATGACATGACGTTGTTGTGGGCCGCTGTAGAAAAACTTGCCATGGGTCGGCCCAAAGATGAACTGCACATAAGCAAAGCGTGCCGTGCTACTCATTTCCGCAAGCGAGCACATTGCCTCCAAAGGTGCCAGGTCGGTTGGTGTGCCGATTTTTATGATTACACCTGGCCGCCAACCTTTGGCGTAGTCATACTTGCCTTCATAAGCGGTGGTGCAACCACTGACCACGGCCGCCAGCGCCAGCGCGCTGCACGCCCGCAAGGCATACCCACTTTTAAGAGTTACGTCAGAGCTGCTTGGCATTACTCGCTCCGTTTCAGTCCACCGCCGACGGTCAAGCTTGAAGATCGGGATCTGCACGCCTAGCTGCCCCGCCCAAAAAAATGCTCGGTCTTCGTTGTGCACCTTTCACTTTCTCGAGCGGATTGCCTCGAGAACGCAATTGGCGAGCGTCGCTTCACCACGCGTCTCAATGTGACTGATGCTGCCAAGGGGGCACGCGATTCTGATGGGATAGCCCTCGATCGACGGATCAGGTCTCCACGATCTATTATTGATGCCATCGGCCGAGCCTTTGTCGCGTAGCCGGCGCTATCGGACAGATGCACGGCGTTGCCTTGACATACGGCTCCCGCGCTTGGGCGGCGGTGTTGAGCCGTGGCACGTTTCTGGATCGTTTTCCAAAGTGAGGGGCTTATGAACAATTTCACTCGTTTCATCCCAGCACTGATTTTTGTGCCTTTAGTCGCCTTGGGTGCGGCGAATCACCTCGCCGGCCTAGACGCCAATTCCGGCGGGCCCGCACCCAAAGCGGGCCAACCCGGAGATCCTCGAAAGGTGACGCGTACCATCAGTGTGACCATGAGCGATGACATGCGTTTCCAACCGATCACGCTCACCGTCAAAGTGGGCGAGACCGTGCGTTTCGTTGTCAAGAACCTTGGCAAGGTACACCATGAAATGGTGATCGGCACCGCCGCCGACTTAAAAGAGCATGTCGAGATGATGCGCAAGATGCCGGAGATGGACCACACTACTGGAAAACATCTCTCGCTCGAGCCTGGCCAGCAGGGAGCAATCATCTGGCGATTCGGTGAACCCGGCATTATTGACTTTGCTTGCCTGGTACCGGGGCATTACGAAGCCGGAATGATCGGAAAGATTGTGGTCAAATAGGAGAAGGCCACAACCTTCGATATTCGTCAATCGAGGTCTCGCTGTCGTCAAGCTACGATCGGTGATCATCCCATGAATGGGATCCACGTGAAGCGGAGGTTGTGGTCGCGCGCCGTACTGCGGCACTTCGTATCCCCATCACGCCCGATCATCCTGCCCTGTAAAGATTGCTCCGCTCAATAAAAATCACGATGCCCTTGGCCTCAGGAATATCAGGAAAGATTGAGCTCATATCGATTGGCTGTCCACCTCCGATCGTTGGTGCCGTGAACATCCAGCCAATTTTCTTTTCCCCAATCTGGAAAGCAACAGTTTCACCAACGTACACATGTACGTATCTGATGCGTGGAGTCAAAGTAATTGTCCGGCTCGCATGTGCAATTGCGGCTGGGTGCCCAAACTGGGCTGTCGTCGTAGCGACGGATGTGCACCCAGACGCAAAACCTAGCAACAAGAGCATGAGGGCACTTTGGAGAGCCCGCTTTAGGTTCATGATGCGCTTCGCACAAACGCCGAAAATGCGTCCATGCTGTTGCATTTTACACTGCAGACGACGACAACGCCCTGTCGCCGCGATTACAGTTTTGTTAACAAGTACCGAGTTCAACGCAATGTGGTTACCCGTTTTTTCGGGGGTGGCACGCGGAGATTAGCGGTGACTCGGCCGCTTTAACTCGGTCGAATCAACATTGAAACAGCATCGGAAATGCGCGCATGCACTGCCCCGATCGACCAGTGCCACGACAACAACAGTGGGTTTTGCATGACCGATTTAACAAGAGCGCTCATTGAGCGATGGAAGCATGACAGAGACGGGACTTACCAGACGTGGTTTCTCTGGCCCGAGCGCCTCAAGAACTTTCGCTCCATTCGGCGTGGCATTGGTAAGGTGGTCAGCGAGATCCAGACCGGAACATTTGGCAACACCTATCGCGGATCTTCTCTCGAAACCGTGGTCTCTGCGATTGCCGAGCAGCGCCAAATCTTCAAGGGGGCGGACCACGCATTCCTCTGGAAACCCAAGCTGCGTATTCCGGACATCTACGAGAATCCAGATCATCAGCGAGCGTTCGCCAGGATGCTGCATACCTGCAATTGCTGCAACACCGAGCACGAGCTAGTTCATGCGGTTCAGCAGTTGAACCAGCACGGCATCAAGGGGCTGGGCCCGGCCGCTGCCAACCTGCTGTACTTCATCCACCCAACTTTGGCGGTTCCCTTCAACACTGCGATCGTCAACGGATACAACGCGCTGACTGGTTCTCGTGTCAAGCTCGGCAAATGGGACCACTACCTGGCCATGCGCGAGGGCGTGCGGTCCCTGAATGGACGCTACCGCGACCTGCTTTCCAATGATCTGGGTGCGATTGCCGGACTGCTGTTCGATATCGGCATGGAGCGCTATTCGGCTCCGCCGCGAGAGGGGGGCGCCGCCGTGATCGCTGCGTGGGAGAAGGATCTGACCAAGGCCCGCGAGGAAGCTGCCTCTTTCGCCAAGCAACTTCAGGCAGGCCGAACCGACGATGCATCCCATACAGAGGTGCAAGGCTGGTTGCGCGATCTTGGCAGGGCGTTGGGCTTCGCGGTTTGGGTGGCGACCAACGACCGCAGCCGCCCCTACAGTGGCGGCATGCTTAGCGATGGCTGCTTGACGACATTGCCGAATTCACTTTTGGTTTCAGGCGCTGACACCGTACCTCTCATCGATGTCGTCTGGCTGAACGCTGTCTCGCTGGAGGTGGAGGCTGCCTTCGAGGTCGAACATAGCACGTCCATCTACTCGGGCATAGTACGACTGTTGGACTTGGCGTTGGGCACGGAGCAAGCGACAAGAAAACACCTATTCCTGGTGGCCCCAGATTCCAGAGAGGCAGACGTGCGTACCCAACTGGCACGTCCCGCTTTCCGACAGGTTGCAGAACTCGGCATTCGTTATGTTCCCTACACAGGCCTCTCCGAACACCGAGATAGCATTGCTCGTTTTGGTGTGGGGATCAAGCCGATCGAAGCCATCGCTCGAACGCTGTAGTCAGCAGCGAGAGACACCGCGAATGCAGGGCTGTGCATGACGCGAGGCAACCTGGGAGCCACGGCAACTCTTGGGTTTCCTACAGCTTCGCCGCTAAGCGCTTCGACGTGATTTCTTATTACGGCAGCCACAAATAGCGGCACGCGCATTTGCGAGCCGTTTTTCGCCATGTTTGCGGCGCAGATACCAGGCGAAACCCGCCAGAAGAACAATCCATGTGACGAAAACGAGAGCCATTGCTGTCCGCACGCCTGCGGGCAAGTCGGCCACCGACATGTTCCTCACGATCACTTTCGCTGAGCCAACCAGCTATTACGCCAGCGTATCGCCAGATTCGTTGGCGACATACCTGGTGAACCCGTCGCTTTCACGGCCAACGTCTTCTTCTGTTGGTTCAACTGTACGCTTGGAACACGGTGGATGTTCCATCCAAACCGATCAGCAACACGCTGTGCGGCATACGTCGATTACCGTACGCCGGACCGTCCATGCCAGGTGCGCCGATGGGCATGCTGGGGACCGCCAGCCCGATTGCCTTAGGGCGCTCCCGCAGCAGGCGCCTGACTTCGCGCGCGGGCACATGGCCTTCCAAGGCGTAGCCCTGCACGGCGGCCGTATGGCACGAAGCATAGCGATCGGGAATGCCTGCGGTGCGCCGTGCCTCGACGGTGTCCTCGACGTCATGTGCGACTACATCGAATCCGTTGTCCCGCAGGTGGGACAACCAATCCTTGCAGCATCCACAACCCGGCGTCTTCCAAACCTGGACTGTAGGCTTAGGTTCAGACTTCTGCGCCAAAGCTATGGCAGGCAAGAGAGCCAGGCCGACGACCAGGGATCGCCTAGACGTGGATATAGGTTGCGAGCTCAACGGTGTTGTCATGACGCGTGTAAGGCTACACAAAAATGCCGGAATTAGGTCCCGGGCGGAGAAAGCACACCCAGCCAAGCAACCAGAGCCAGTATTATCACGGCAAGGCTGGCCTCCGTGATCAGACTCCGGCGCAATGTCATGACCGCGCCAGCGTGATCGCCGCTGCGCATAGCGATTTCAAGTTGAGGACTCAACAGATAACGATTCGCCGACGCCAGCCCGAGCATGAGCCCGAACATTGCCAACTTGGCCAACAACAGGACGCCGTATGCCGAAGTTGCCAATCCGTCGATTGTCGGGCCCACAATCAACAGATAGTTGACGACGCCTGTTGCAAGCAGCGTGGCAACAATCAACGTCCCAAGACGGGCGAAGCCGTTGGACGTATGGTTGAGGATTTCCACCGACTCCAATGAAGCCGCCTGTGGTGTCCGCGCAAGCAACACAAACGCTGTCAGCGATCCAACCCATGCGCCCGCAGCTAACAAGTGGGCGATGTCGGCGGTGATGTGAACGTATCCACGCGAACCATCGTCCATCGCGCCATGCCCCGCCCAGGCCACTGTTGCCAGCGCTACCGCCCCTAATACGGCAAAAATACTAAAAGGCAGAGTCTGTCGCCTACGCACACACATGGCGATGATTAAACAAGCAGCCAGCGCCGCGATGCGCACCATCCACCCAATGCCAACCGCGGTGCTACTCAGCATCATGCCGAAGACGTGGCTGGTCAACTCCGCATATTTGGCGGCTCCCGTCATCGCTTTGGCCGTCACTACGATACTCCAAAGCGACAGCACGATGCCGGAAGCTGCGGCGACACCAATAGCGCAGACATACCGGCGCGCAATCGCCGAGCTTCGATGGTCGGGGCGCAGAGCGTAGGCACCGAATAACGAGACTCCAAACAGGATCGTCAGATCCACGTATAGCGCAAAGCGCAGGGCGATATTGAGCCAATCGTCTGCCATAACCTTACTTCACCTTGAACGAGAAGTTCCCCGACATCGGGTGCGTATCCGACGAGACAGCACGCCATTCGACCTTGTACGTACCCGTCATCAGCGGCTGTGCGGGCGTGATCACCATCGTCTTGGGGTCATCGCCGGCAGCGACTTTCGCGGCGACTTTCATGGCGTCATGACCGGACATGCCAGGCATCTCAGTCATAACGAGATTTGCTCCCGAGAATTGCGTCGAGAGATTTTCCGAGAACTTGAGTTCGATCTTTGCCGGCGCGGCGACCTCCGCTTTGTCGGCAGGCGTCGAAGACAGCAGCTTAGGATGGGCGAATGCGGCCGTGCTGGCGAAAATGGCCGATGCCGCGACCGCAATGCTTGCGATGTAACGATTGTTCAACATGTCAATACCTCCTGGTGATGTAAAAAGAGAACGGTTAGTACCAAACGCGCAGGCCCGCCACAAATCGGGTCTCACCGCTTCGGCCGCCATCGGCCCGAATCATGTTGGCGGTGTTGCCAAAAGTCTGGTACCGCTCGACGCCGATGTAAGGCGCGAACTGCCGGCTGAATTCGTAACGCAAACGCAGGCCGACGCTAGCGCTGGACAGACCGCTGCCTATCTCCAGAGCCGGATCATTTTTCCCATAGAAGTTGGCTTCCACGCGTGGTTGTAGAATGAGACGCTGGCTCAGCAGCAATTCATACTCCGTGGACAGTCGCAGCGCGGTGCGACCGCTATTACCGACGTATGCGGTGGCCTGGATGTTGAACCAATATGGCGCTAGGCCTTGCACGCCGAAAGCCGCCCAGTTCCGCGCCGGACGTCCCGATCCGACGTCGTTCCGGATCCCAAGCTGGGTGTCCCAGAACGTCGTGATCGCATGTCCCCATAGCAACTCGGTGCGCGCCTCCTCGAGTCGACCTTTTTTCACATCGCCTTCCGCCTTCAGTACGACCTTGTTGTAAGTGCTTCCGTACCACGCTTGGGCCTCATAAGACGCGGCATTGGAGTTGGGCCCCCGCACCCACTCCAGGCGATCAATTAAGAACGATCCGAAATTGTGTTCATCGGCCATCATGAGTTGGCGGGTGTTGCTCAGCGCGTACTTGCCAACACCCAGTTGATATCCACCCGAGTATGCATTCGGATCCCGTGCATCAGGTGGCGCCGAGCCGCCTTGCATTTGCATCGAGCCATGGTCCATGCCCTGCATCGAGCCGTGGTCCATGCCCTGCATCGAGCCCTGATCCATGCCCTGCATCGAGCCGTGGTCCATGCCCTGCATCGAGCCGTGGTCCATGCCCTGCATCGAGCCGTGGTCCATGCCCTGCATCGAGCCCTGATCCATGCCCTGCATCGAGCCCTGATCCATGCCCTGCATCGAGCCCTGATCCATGCCCTGCATCGAGCCGTGGTCCATGCCCTGCATCGAGCCGCGGGCTGCTGGCTGAGTGTCGGCGCCCGAGCTTGGCGCCATGGTGTCGTAGGTCGCTGTAGATTCCTGTGCAGATGCGGCGCTGATGCTGACAAGGGCCAAGGCAACTGCCAGTGCTGTCTTAACGTGCTTATGCGTGGTCATTTGACTTGTCGATCCGGGCTTAGGCGACGATCACTTCACGGAACATACCTGCATCCATATGAAGCATGAGATGGCAGTGCCAAGCCCATCGGCCAAGAGCGTCAGCCGTGACAAGGAAGCTAATGCGCTGCGCGGGCTGCACCGGAATCGTGTGTCGGCGCGCCAAGAATGTGCCGTCCGGCGCCTCAAGTTCGCTCCACATCCCATGCATGTGCATCGGGTGCGTCATCATCGTATCGTTGTGAAGAATGACGCGAAGACGTTCCCCATAGCGAAAATGAACGGGGGTCGATTTGCCGAACTCCACTCCGTCGAGCGACCACGCGTAGCGCTCCATATTGCCGGTCAGATGTAACTCCACCTCGCGCTGAGGGCTGCGGGCGTCCATAGGGCCGCCGATCGTATGCATGTCCTGCAGGACCAGCACACGTCGCCCATTGTTGCGCAGCCCTATGCCGGGATCGTCGAGGTTGGTCCGCGCCATATCGACATGCATGTCGGTGCTGGGACCGTACTCTGTACGCGCATGACGGGCTTTCTTGCTCGGCACCTTCAAGGAGTTTGCGGCATTGCCCGGCATCGCTCCATGCTGGCTGTGAGCCATTGCCATGCCGCCATGGTCCATGCCAGACATGCCAGACATGCCAGACATGCCAGACATGCCTCCCATGTCGCCCATCATATCCGCCATCGTCAGCCATTCAGCCTTGTCGACCGCTGGCACAGGGGCTTGCACGCCCTGGCGCACGGCCAGAGTGCCCCGGGCATATCCGGTCCGGTCCATCGTCTGCGCGAACACTGTGTGGGCCTCATCCGTCGGAGAGACCACTACGTCGCAGGTCTCGCCAGGGCCAAAGCGGAACTCATCGACCGACACCGGTTCGATATCCTGTCCGTCAACCTGCACTACCTTCATCTTCAAGCCCGGAACGCGAACGTCATAGAACGTGTTGCCGGCGCCGTTGATGAAGCGCAACCGTACCGTCTGGCCTGGAGAAAATAGACCGGTCCAATTCCCCGCTGGCGTCACGCCATTCATGAGGTAGGTCAGCGTCGCGCCGGAGAGATCCGCCAAATCGGTCGGATTCATGCGCATCTGGTTCCACATCTGCCGTTTGTTCATGGCAGATGTCCATCCCTCACGGGAGACATCGCGAAAGAAATCGACCACAGTCGGCTGGTTATAGTTGTAGTAGTCGCCTTGGATCTTAAGCTTGGTGAGGACGCGCATCGGATCCTCGTCCGTCCAGTCGGAAAGCAAGACGGTGTAATCGCGATCGGCCCGCACGCGGTCCTCGCCAGCGGGATCGATAACGATACCGCCATATAGTCCTGTCATTTCCTGGAAGCCGGAGTGCGAGTGGTACCAGTAACTGCCACTCTGCTGGACCTTGAAACGATACGTGAATGTCTCGCCCGGGGCGATGCCGGAAAAGCTGATCCCGGGTACGCCGTCCATCTGGAACGGCAGAATGATGCCGTGCCAATGAATTGACGTGGGCTCCGGCAGACGGTTGGTCACCCGGATGGTGACCGTGTCACCTTCACGCCACCGCAACGTTGGGCCAGGCAGCATGCCATTGATGGTAGTCGCCATGCCTGGCTTGCCGGTAAAGTTCACTGGGGTCTCAGCGATCACCAGATCGAATTCGGTGCCCCGCAGCACGGGCGCGGTGCCAAAGGCTGTGCCCTGGGCCTGCGACGCCCGCGCGGGCATCCCGCCCAAGCCCAGGCCAGCGATCACCCCTCCGGCGGCCAAGCCTTGCACAAATCGCCTCCGCGGAAGGTTCGGAAGCACCACGCCCATTGCACGATTGCTGCGCATCTCTTTATTCCTTGCGTAAGTCCCTGATGAGATTTGTACGGCAGGAGCAGCCTAATCACTCCAAGGCTACCTTAACCTGACCGAAACATTACATATTGGTCAGGTTGGTCAGCAACCATGCCGCTCCATGTACGCTACACGATACCGGTCGCACTTTTCGTGCGCCATAAGTAATAAAGAGACAGACATGAAGCTCCTTGTTGTCGAAGACGAATCCAAGACCGGCGAATATTTGCAGCAGGGGTTGTCGGAAGCCGGCTTTGTTGTGGACCTTGCCCGCAATGGCTTGGACGGCCGACATCTTGCAATGACGGGCGACTATGACCTCTTGATTCTTGACGTGATGTTGCCCGATCTCGAAGGGTGGCAGATCCTGCACGCACTGCGCTCAACTGAACTGGCTGTGCCGGTGCTGTTTCTGACCGCGCGCGATAGCGTCGCTGATCGGGTCAAGGGCTTGGAGCTGGGCGCGGATGACTACATGGTCAAACCATTTGCATTTGCGGAATTGCTCGCGCGTGTTCGAACTCTGCTTCGACGAGGCAGTGCGCCATCGCTTGCAGAACGCATCCAGGTGGCCGACCTGGTGCTGGATCTGACTCGCCGTCGTGCTTCCCGTGGCGGTCAGCGAATCACGTTGACCAGTAAGGAGTTCTCGCTGCTGGAACTGCTAGCCCGCCGTCATGGCGAGGTGTTGCCCCGGTCCCTGATCGCCTCCCAAGTCTGGGACATGAATTTCGACAGCGACACTAACGTGATCGACGTCGCCATTCGACGCCTGCGCGCCAAAATCGACGATAACTTCGAACCTAAATTGATCCATACCGTCCGTGGCATGGGCTATGTCCTCGAAGGTCCGGAGGACGGGGAGTAATGAGGCGCCATTCACTAACGGCGCGGCTGACCGCGTATTTCTCCTTGTCATCAGCGGCCATGTTGTTGGGCCTCGGCATTCTGATCGCCCTGGCCATGGAGGAGCATTTTGCAGTGGAAGACTTTACGGCGTTGGGCGAGAACGTGAACGTTATTCGCCGGGTGGTTGAGAGTAGCTCTGCACCCGAGGTCTCTAGTCGGCTCAACGACGTGCTACAGCACCGCACGGATCTGATTGTGCGAGTCCAGGCGCCACAGGGTCAGGCCTTGTTTGCCACCCCCGACTTTGACTTTGCGGAGGTGTTGGCCGTGCTACGCAAGGCAGGCCGTCATTCCGGGGCCCTTGTTTGGCAGCAGGGCGACAAGCAATACCGGGGGGTGCATATGCAAGTGCCGCTGCGCGACGACGGTGCGCTGGATGTATTGGTGGGCATCAATACTGAGATCCATGCGCATTTCCTACGCGCGTTTCGGAAGACGTTGACGCTCTACATCGCATTGGCCGCCCTGGCGAGCGGCCTATTTGGATGGTGGGCGGCCCGGCGGGGGCTGTTGCCGCTGCGCGCGATGGCTTCGCGGGCGAAGTCTGTGACGGCGGACCGCCTGGACGAACGGATGCCGGTCGATATGGTACCGGTCGAGGTTGCCGATCTTGGCGTGACGTTGAACGGCATGCTCGCGCGCTTGCAGGGCGATTTCCAGCGACTCACCGACTTCTCGACCGATATCGCACACGAGCTACGCACACCGATCACCAACCTGCTGACGCAAACCGAAGTGGCTCTCTCACAAATTCGCGAACCTGCAAAGTACAGAGACGTCCTTGCTTCAAACGTAGAAGAGCTGCAGCGTTTGGCTCGGATGGTGTCGGACATGCTCTACCTGGCCAAGATGGAGCACAACCTGACGCTGCCCAGTGCCGAGATGATCGAGCTTGCCGGCGAGGTGCGCGCACTCTTTGAGTTTTACGACGCGTTCGCGGAGGACAAAGCCGTGCAGTTGCAAGTGGAAGGACAAGCGCAACTGCGTGGCGATCGGCTCATGCTCAGACGCGCCTTCAGCAATCTGTTGTCGAATGCGATACGGCACACACCCAGGCGCGGCCGTGTGATCGTTTCCATCACGCCAACCGAGGAGGGCCTCGCCGTGACGATCGACAACGACGGCGAGGCGATTGCTCCCGACGTGCTGCCGTTCATCTTCGAGCGCTTCTTTCGCGCAGACAAGTCGCGTGCGCGCCCAGAATCGGACGGAGCAGGCCTTGGCTTGGCTATCACCAAAGCAATCGTTCTCGCCCATGGGGGAACCATTTCTGCCACACGCGTGCACGATCGCACTCGATTCACCGTCCGGCTGCCGATCCGCTGCTGAACTTTGGGGGGGCACGCTCGCTGACATCATCCGTCAGGTCGGCCCCTATGGCGGCCAATGTGTCGTGCAAGCTGCCCGAAGTCTTGCGTGAGCATGACGCCTTTGAAAGGTTGTGCGTGCATCACAACATGGCGATAACGCTTCCCCGTCAGGGGCCAGGCCCAGGCTTTTTCCTTGCTGTACATGCAGCGTGCCATTCCGGCACGTCGGCAATCAAGGAGAACCCAAATGCCTCACCAACACTTCCAAGCCTGCATCGACGAATGCGCCGCGTGTCGCGTGGCGTGCCTGCACTGCGCCACCGCCTGCTTGACCGAGAAGGACGTTCTGACATTGAGCACCTGTATTCGGCTGGATCTCGATTGCGCTGAGATCTGCGAAGCCGCCGTGGGCGTGATGGCGCGAGGCAGCGCCCAAGCCACTGCAATATGCGAGCTGTGCGCGAAAATCTGTCAAGCCTGCGCCGCCGAGTGTGCCAAGCACTCCCACGAGCACTGTCAGCAGTGCGCGCGTGCCTGCGAGACATGCGCCGACGCCTGTCGTGCCGTGCATTGAAGGTGGCATACCGGATCAATCTCGCTGATCTGTCGCACTTGTAATACGAGGGTCACGTTTCTGTCAGCCCCAGCCTTCTACACTGCATTGGCATAGCAGTGTCTTGTTTCAACTTGAAGAAGGAAAACGCGATGAACATCCTGAAAAAATCCGCATTGGTGGGGGCAGCGTTGCTGGCCCTCGGTGTCAACGTCGCCAACGCGGCGACCGCTACTGGCGCGCGCGACCCATATACCGATGGCGCTAACGCGATGGGCAAGCGCGATCCCTACACCGATGGTGGGCGCGCAGCGCGTGACATCTACACCGATGGCGCGCATTCGATGGGCACCCGTGACCCTTACACGGATGGTGGCCACCAATAAACCAAAGCTCAATCCCGGCCCCCCCCCTTTCCGGGCTTCCCCCTCCCCGGGGGGTTACTCCCCCGGGGCTCTTTCCCGCGCGCCGAGCGGTTTGCTGCGCAGGCTTGTACGATTGCCTCGTCGATTCGCTTCAGGTTTTTTCGTGCCGTACATTCTTGCTCGCGGGGGCACGGTAGCCGTTGTGTCGCTTCCGTCCAATGAACATGTGGAGGGGCACGGCCGCAACAGCAGCAATGCCCAGAACAAGGTGCACAGTCTTCGTAAGACCACTCCAATCTTCGGGCCCGTAATACAGCCCATAAGCGGTGATGGTCAGCAACAAGAACACGATTCCCGTCAACGTACCGGTCACGAGGTTTCGGCGCGCAACCCACGCGAAGCGAATGTGTTGCGGCAGCATGGAACCCAAGAGAATCAGGCTGCAGAACGCAAAGGCGCCATGCAACTGCAGAATCTGGCGGACGATCGGTGCGTCCTCCCATTGAAGCAAATCGTGCAAAACCGTCCATATCAGCCCAGACACCGCTACCGCTAGCAATACGGCGAGAGCAACCCAATAGTGATACGGATGCAGACGAATGCCTGTCCCTTTCAGGGGATGTCGATGCGAGGATTGCGTCATGATGCAACAACGTGTGCGTGATAGCTTGATAGCGCGCGGACCGTGGCGGGCGCCGTCGTACCGGCAAGCATGGCGACCTTGGTCAGTGCGTCCGCCCAGATACAGCGGGGGGCAATGACGGTGACCGTTCGCTCTGCGCAAGGCGCTTCCATCGGCGCTTGTTGCGACCGGATGGATGCTGTACCAGGGGGCAGTCCGAAGCTTTCTGCGAAATAGTGACCGCTGGTGGCCACGGCCCCGTTGGTGAGCCGACCGAGTAGTTCTAGCCGACCGGGCGCGTTGGCACTGCGTACGTGGATGGGCTGTGCATGCTTGCCAAAGACGCGCAGGTCCCCTCCGGCCGAAACGGCGCCACTGCGAACGTTGTGGCGCCGCAGACTTAGGATAGCCATGTCCACGGCAAAGCCTTTGGCGATGCCACCGAGATCCAACCATAGTGCGCGCCGCTTACTAATGCGATTTTCATCGAGCATCACTACATCCGCAAACCGCACGTCGACTTCCGCCGTCGGCCCCGCTGGGCGGGGCAAAATTTTGTGTGCCACCAACATGCGGGCCACGGTGGGGTCGAACACGCCGCCGGTACGCTCGTGCATGCGCTGGGCCTCGCGCAGCACACGCATGGTCCAAGGGTGAACGCGGACCGCTTCGCCTACCGACGCCGCATGCAGACGTGACAAGTCGCTATCCGAGCGCTGGAAGCTCATCAACGCCTCGGCTTGCTCGATTACGGAGAACGCCGCTGCGATGGCGGTTTCTGCCAAGTGAGCGCAGTCCTGGGGATACACATCGTCAATGCGAACTTCAACGAAAGTCCCCAATAGCGGTTTGGAGCGACGAATCACATCTTGGCTAGTAAGAGGTCATACACAGCCAGCACCCGCTTGACTCCCTGGGTGATGTGTTTGCATGAGAGCGTCGCGCCACTGATGTTACGGATGTCTTTACCAAGCTGCACAGCATCCTGCGCGGTCTTACCAACAAACTGGGCACGCCAGTCGGCATTGCGCACCTCATAGCCATACGTTTCCTGGTACGTCAGGATATCGACGGCGCGCACGGCTCCCTTGGCGTCGAGCGCCACGGCATACGTGATTTTTTCATGCTTGCCCACCACGCGATCCACGATGAACCAGCCGCCAGTCGACACTTTCCAGACCCCCTTGTCATTGAATGGCTCGTGTACCCCGGAGCGCTCGTTCAATGTTTCGCGAATCTGGTCCGTAATCTGGAGAGGCACGGCCTGAAAACTCGCGCCAGGAAACATCTGCGCCTGAGCCTGTTGAACTGTCAGGTATTCCGTCGCTTGGACGGGCACGACCAGCACCGCAAGCGGCACTGCCGCCATGGGAGTCCACTTCATGTCTGTCTCCGTATCAATGGACGCGCTTCAAAATGGGAACCCCACCTTGACCATGAACTCGTTGCGCGCATGCTCGTCACCGAAGATACGGTTGCCTGCCACTACGTCCGCCTGGTCCTCGTTGTAGGTTTTGACTACGGGCAATTGGTGGCGCCACGCGGCCGTTACCCACCAGTGTTTGGTGGCGTAGTGCAAATTGGGGCCAAGAAACCACGCGGAGTGATCACGACGGTTATAGCGATACCCCTGGAATTCACGATGGTTGCGCGCCTCCATGCCCAGGCTCAGGTTGTCGGTCAAGCGATAGGACACGCCGGCGGTCAGATCAAGCATGGAAGCACGCTCAATATCACCCATGGCGGTTTTGTCGCGCTCATGGGCACCGAGAATATTGGCGGCAAAAATGAGCCGATCATCCAACCAGTTCTTCTGCAAGATGATGCGCCATTCGAGATCGCGCTCACGGGGCCCCAGTTCTGGCTCGATGTACAGTGCCAAGCCGATCGGATCAGTCACTGGGTTCATGAGTTGGTAGATCGCTTCGAGTGAAACAGTCTCGAAGCGAGTCTTGCGGTAACGCCCAGTCGGATCGTCATTGGGACCGAGATCTGTCAGCGGCCCACGCGTGGTGCCATCAAGACCATTCCGATTGGCGTTCACGTAGCTCCAGTTGAAATAGCCGGCCAATTGGAATTTGTCCGTCACGCCGTACTCGACTTCTTCGCGGTTGAGCAATCCGCTATAGGATCCTTGGGACTGGCCCCGCTGCAGGAAAGACTGGTGCTCGAATTCGAAGCGGCCTTTGGGCATAACGTCGGCCGTGTAAATCCACCCGAACGGCGATTCGCCGGCAAGCGCAGTTGTGGAACACAGCCAGGCAAGCGCCCCAGCAAGCCAAACCTTCCCCCAATGCGTGCTTTTTGTAGCACCTTGCATTTGACTCCCCTTCCGAAATAAGGAGATTGTAAGGGAGAATGAGAATTGTTCGCAATAGCCTCGTGAAGCGGCGAATGCTGGGATCAGAGTCGGGTCGCACGGAGTCGCAGCGCATTGGCGACCACCGATGCCGAACTCAAGCTCATCGCCAATGCGGCAATCATGGGTGATAACAGAAGTCCGGTAAAAGGATAGAGCACGCCGGCAGCCAATGGCACACCCAGTGCGTTGTAAAGGAAGGCGAAGCCGAGGTTTTGCTTCATGTTGGCAATCGTTGCCTCGGATAAGGCGCGGGCACGGGCAATGCCCCGCAGGTCGCCTTTCACGAGGGTAACCTGGGCGCTGTTCATCGCGACATCGGTACCGGTACCCATCGCAATACCCACGTCGGCTTTGGCGAGCGCCGGTGCATCATTGATGCCGTCGCCTGCCATCGCTACAACCAAGCCTCGTTCTTGAAGTGTGGCGACCAACGCCAGCTTATCCGCAGGCTTGACCTCGCCGCGAAACTCAACAATGCCAAGTTGTTTTGCGACGGATTGGGCGGTCACGTTTCCGTCGCCGGTAGCCATCACGATCCGAAGCCCATCGGCTCTGAGTTGGGTCAGGGCCTGCGGTGTTGTCGTCTTCACGCGATCGGAAACCGACAGCAGGCCAGCAAGGACCCCATCGACCGCCAGGTACATCACACTGGCGCCTCGGGCTCGCATGGCGTCTGCCTCGGTGGAGGCGGCATCGACAGCAACCGCGTGCGCCTGCATCAGCGAGGTGTTGCCGAGCGCCAGGCTTCGCCCAGCGACGTGTCCTCTCACGCCGATCCCTGACGCGGATTCAAAATCTTCCGGCCGCTCGAGCGCGAGCCCCTGTTCGCGCGCTTGCGCCACGATCGCAGCGGCCAAGGGGTGCTCACTACCTTGGTCCAGACTGGCCGCCAAGCGCAAGACGTCCATGTCGGAAAATCCATTGAGGCCAATGGCCCGATCGAATGAGGGGCGCCCTTCGGTCAACGTGCCTGTCTTGTCCACAATAAGCGTGTCGACCTTGCGCAGGTTCTCGATTGCTGCGGCATCCCGAAAAAGAATGCCGTGTTCGGCCCCTTTGCCGCTGGCCACCATGATGGACATGGGTGTGGCCAGCCCGAGCGCGCACGGGCACGCGATGATCAGCACAGCAACCGCGTTGATCAAGCCGTGGGCCCAGCTTGGCTGGGGGCCCCAGATCCCCCAGGCGACGAGCGTCATGACAGCGATGGCGACCACGCCGATGACGAAGACGCCTGCCACCTTGTCCGCCATTCGCTGCATCGGCGCCTTGGAGCGCTGCGCTTGCGCGACCATTTGCACGATCTGCGACAAAACGGTCTGCGCGCCCACTTTCTCGGACCGGACCACAAGCGCACCCGAGGTGTTCAGGGTTGCACCGATGACGTGGTCACCCGCGCGTTTGGAGACTGGAATCGGCTCACCGGTGATCATCGACTCGTCGAGCGCGCTCGCGCCCTCGACCACGACACCATCCACGGGCACCTTTTCACCGGGCCGCACACGCAGCAAATCGCCCACATGGACATGGGCAATCGGAACATCTTCTTCACTGCCGTCCGCGTCGATGCGCCTGGCTGTTTTGGGGGCAAGGCCCAGTAGGGACTTGATGGCGGCCGATGTCTGTGAGCGGGCCTTCAGCTCGAGCATTTGCCCCAGCAGGGTCAGCGAAATGATTACGGCTGCCGCTTCAAAATACACTTCCACCCGGCCGCTCGCCGCGAAGGTCGAGGGGAATACGTCCGGTGCGACTGTCGCGACTACGCTATAGAGATAGGCCGCGCTCGTCCCCAGCCCGATAAGCGTCCACATGTTCGGGCTGCGGTGCAAGAAGGATTGCACACAGCGCTCGAAGAATGGCAAGCCAGCCCAAAGCACGGCCGGCGTGGCAAGCACCAACTCGAGCCAGTTCTTCCATGCTGGATTTAGGGGAATGAGACGATATCCAGCCATGGCCAGCACAAAGACCATCGCGGTCAATGGCAAGCTTATCCAGAAGCGTCGCCGGAAATCCATGAGCTCCGCATTCTCTTCCTCCTCCCCCGCCGGCATGATCGGCTCCAGCGTCATGCCGCATTTAGGACACGTGCCGGGATGATCCTGGCGGATCTCAGGATGCATTGGACAGGTGTAAATCGTGGACGCGGATGCCGGTGGTGAAACACTTGCCTCGTCGCCCGGGACAGCCCGCGGCGCGCCTGCCGAGTGAGCATGGTGACCATGCACATTGCAGTGGTGTGCGTGGGGTTGCGTGGGCTCATTGTGGTCGTGCGCCGTATCGGCGCTTTGTCGCGGGGAGGCGGCTTCTCTGTGGCTGTGCTGGCGGCTCATGCTCGGCATCCTGTTGGAAAAAACTGGCACGTGGCAGTGTCGTGGTCAGCATAGCGATCAACCACCCCGAGGACAACGGTCCGCAATGACGGTATCAATGGATTCACAAGGGACGTGCTTCTGTGGCCACGAGCTTGGTCTGCGGTGCAGGTCCATGCGAATTCCGGGCACGTCTCATGCTGAACGACTGTCTCATGCTGAACGACTCCCCGGGGATTGCTATGGAGGTCCTCCTCGCGTTCGTGACGCAGGGGCACAACCTTCCAACGGGAGCAAGGATCGTGGGCGACAACACTTCAATCGACTTGGCGCTGCGGCGCAAATTTCTACGCCAAATGGCTGGGGCGGGCTTGGCGGCAACGGGGGCCGGTATCGGCACGCCTGCTTCGGGGCTGCAAAGCCAGGATCGTTCAACTGACCTGTCCGGAACCGAATTCGCTCTGACAATTGGGCGCACACCCGTCAATTTCACGGGGCATTTACGGTACGCGCTTACGGTAAACGGATCAATTCCTGCGCCCATCCTGCGTTGGAAACAAGGTTCCGAGGTAACGCTGCGGGTCACCAACACACTGGCCACGCAAACTTCGATCCACTGGCATGGCATCCTCGTTCCGTTTGCCATGGATGGCGTGCCTGGCGTGTCCTTTCCCGGCATTCCTGCTCACCAGACCTTCGTCTACAAATTCAAGGTCCGACAGGCCGGTACATACTGGTACCACAGCCACACCCGCTTTCAGGAGCAACTCGGCCTCTATGGCCCATTGGTGATCGAGCCACAAAGGCCGGCCCCCATACCTAGCGACAGGGACTACGTCGTTATGCTGAGTGATTGGACTGACGAAGATCCTGAAAACGTCTTCCTTCACTTGAAGCAGTCGAGTGATTTTTACAATTTCCAATTACCGACGGTCACTGATTTTGTGGCCGACGTCAGGGCGGCGGGCCTCTCAAAAGCACTGGCTCGACGGCGTATGTGGAACCAGATGCGCATGAATCCCACGGACCTCGCCGATGTCTCTGCTGCAACCTACTGCTACTTGGTCAATGGCGCCACACCCTTCACTAACTGGACAGCTATCGCGGAGGCAGGCGAATACGTACGTTTGCGCTTCATCAATGGATCGGCCACCACAACGTTTGATGTTCGCATCCCGGGCCTGACCATGCGAGTTTGTGCGGCGGACGGACAAGATGTCGAACCCGTGAACGTCGACGAGTTTCGGATTGGTGTAGCGGAGACCTACGATGTGTTGGTGCAGATGCCCCGGAATGAGGCATACACCATATTTGCACAGGCGATGGACCGCAGCGGATATGCACGTGCCACCCTCGCGCCGAAGCACGGCATGCGGGCCGCGATTCCTATTATGGACCCCAAAACCTGGCTGACCATGGCTGACATGGGCATGGACATGAACATGAACGGAATGTCTATGACCAGCGGGCCACCCAATGAAACGATGGAAACTCAGGACAACGGCATCCATTCCCCCCTCGGCCACTCTATGCAGGCGGGGGGCGAAACCGCGGCCGACGCCATGCCAGGCATGCGACTGCAGTCCGGCGATGAAGGCATGGCCGGCATGAAACCCTCCATGTCGATGTCCCACGATGGTAAGCCCGAGCATTCCCACCCAATGACGATGCTGGGTATGCACGGCGGCCCCGAAGTCGACATGCGGTCGATGAACCCTTCCAAGTCGCTCGCAGACCCTGGGCCGAGATTGCGCCAAAATGGCCGGAGGGTTTTGACCTACGCAGACTTGCGAACGCTGGGCCAGCCCTATGACGATCGGCCTCCGGGCCGCGAGATCGTGTTGCATCTGACCGGCAACATGCGACGGTTCATCTGGGGATTCGATGGCAAAAGGTTCTCGGAGGCCGAGCCGATCCGTCTGTACTACGGCGAACGGCTGCGGATCACTCTCGTTAATGACACCATGATGAATCACCCTATGCACCTGCACGGGATGTTCAGCGAGCTTGAAAACACGGAGCGTCAAGCGCTCGTCCGTAAGCACACCATCAACGTTCAACCATCCAAGCAGATCAGTTTCCTCGTAACTGCGGATGCCCCGGGCCAGTGGGCATTTCATTGTCATCTGCTGTACCACATGGAAGCCGGTATGTTCCGCAAGGTGGTTGTGGCCTGACCCTTGGACAAAGGAGCGCGTCATGTTGCCAGGAGTGAAGGGACGGCTGCGTTTGGTTGCCGCAGCCTTATTGCTCACCGTGCGGCTTGCAGGCGCCCACACGTCTGAGGCGCCCACGCCAGGCATGCCGCAGACGCCACACGGCACACCGTCTCAGGCCCATGGGCAAGAAGCGCAGGTACTTGCAACACAAAAGCCCGACTTACCTTCCCAAGAGGAAGGCGTCAATGTGATCACCCCCAGTGACGAACCCCGCGTGCCAATGCAGAATCCCAGCCGAGGCATCGCCGTGCCGGGCGACACCATGGTCGACAACGATGTCTATCATCAGTTTCTGCTCGATCGGCTCGAGACGGTACGCACTCGCGACGCGACGGGATGGGCATGGGACATGCAAGGCTGGTTCGGTAAGGATCTTGACCGACTATGGTTGAAGACCGAGGGCGAGCGACTGTTCGGTCAAACCGCAGACGCCAAAGTTGAAGCGTTGTGGGGTCATGCATTTGCCACATTTTGGGATTGGCAGGCAGGCGTTCGCCGCGACTTCGGTGGTGGACCAACACGTACGTGGGCTGCCTTTGGAGTGCAAGGGCTCGCGCCATACTCGTTCGATGTCGAAGCGACCCTGTACGTCAGTAATGGCGGGCGTCTTGCGGCCCGTGTGCGTGCTACCTACGATGTCCGCCTCTCGCAGCGAAGTGCCCTCACTCCCGAAATCGAAGCCAACGTCTACTCGAAGACCGACCAGGCGCGCGAGATTGGCCGCGGGCTGGCCGATGTTCGCCTCGGCTTGCGACTGCGATACGAACTTCGGCGCGACTTCGCTCCGTACATTGGCGTGGTTTGGAGCAGGAAACTGGGAAGGAGCGCAGAGTTTGCGCGAGCGGCGGGGCAAGACGCCGTAAACAAGCAGATCGTGGCTGGAATACGATGGTGGTTTTGAACCAGGAGCCTGTCAGGCTGCGCTCTGGGCGCTTTGCTATATAGCTCAGCATCGCGGTTTCCCGATCGCGCCGTCGGCATGAACGTCTTACCAAGACGTAATTTGCGGGTCATCGAAGCGAGAGGATTGCCTCTCTAGAATGCTTGACATCAGTCACGTTCCAGGAGAAAACGATGAATCGCAATCGACTTGTTCCGCTCATGCTCGCAGTCCTCTTCGCAGGCAGTTCGGCGGCATGGGCCTCAGACAAATTCCGTGGCGACGGCGGGGACAATTGGATCGAACATGTGCGGCAAAGCCCGTCAGCAACTCAACCGGATGTGAACAGGACGGCGTTGCTCTTCGGCTCGCCCGCGCCAGTGTCGCTGGCTGCACGCACTTTGACAGTTAAGCCAGGAATGAAATACATCAACGTCGAATCCGGTGAAACCGTCGCTTTTTCGGCGGGGACTGGGACGCAAGCATGGACGTTCATCGAAGCAATGCAGAGTACTTCGGTCGATTTGGGCGTTCTGCTGCCGGATGTGCCCGACGCTAAGGGTGTGCGCGTCATCATTGCGCGCAGCAAGTGGCTCACAGGCAGTTAGGACTTTCGTTCGTTCACTTCGGTCCCGTTACGACTCACTCGGTCGTGCGGGGCTGGTGTCGCTGCGCCGCCTCCCCCGTCCCCAAGCGATCAGGGCGGCAACCTGGATTGCTGTATTGATGAATTGCAGTGCAATCAAGGCAAATTGCTTGGTCTCCAAGTAGACGAACACCAGTCCGATGTTACCGGCGATCCAAGCGAGATAGCCGCGCGGATCCTTCCTCGCAATAAGGAGCTGACCGGTCAAGCCGGCCAGGATGACGAAGAGTTGCAGTGCGTTCACGGTAAGCACCCGGTGAACCCGTCTTGCCAGCTAGGTGGCGCTGGGCGTCCAGCGATGCGGGAGCAGTTCGGCGATGTCGGCCGCCTTGTGGGTCGGCAGTCGCGTGAGGACGTCTTTCAGATAGGCG
>Ga0316232_1001256_pt1 | contig 32236 bp, 31 predicted proteins | sample TBHtaG_FD_206006 | JGI IMG/M metagenome (GOLD analysis project Ga0316232, IMG submission 206006) | Freshwater microbial communities from Trout Bog Lake, Wisconsin, USA - TBH18025_13 | ecosystem: Environmental > Aquatic > Freshwater > Lake > Hypolimnion/Profundal zone | place: USA: Wisconsin... | reverse complement strand
AACCGCGACGCGGCGAAATTCTCCGCCATGCCGGCCTTCTATTTCCTCGCCAGCACCAGGCCGCTGAACGCCATCGCGCCGGCGGATGTGCTGGACCGCTACCGGCTGGGGGCGATGCACCTGAAGCCCGCCGCCATCACCAGCCATCACGATTCCCTGCCCTTCCGCCAGGCCGCCATCCGGCAGCTGGCGGCGCAGGGCCTTTACACCGACGCGCCGGGCGCCATCGACTTTCACAGCGAAAATCTGTTCAAGACCGTGGTGCCGATCCCCGCTTCGGTGGCGCGCGGCCAGTACAATGTCGAGGTCTATCTCTTCCGCGACGGCGACGTGGAAAGCGTGCAGTCCACACCCTTCTTCATAGACCAGATCGGGCTGGAGCGGCGGCTGTTCAACTTCGCCCACAACCAGCCTTTGGGGTACGGGTTGCTCACGGTGTTCATGTCGCTGCTGTTCGGCTGGGCGACGAGTGTGCTGATGCACAGGTCGGGGTGAGGGCGGGCTTTAGCCCGCAGCCCGGACTTTCCAAAAGCGCAGGGCGCGTTGCGCGGCCTGCACGGGAACGGATTCATACATCTTCGCCAATTTCTCTGCGCCGGCAGCGCCCTGGCCCGACTTGTCCAGCCCAATCGCCAGCGTCACGAAAATTGCGCGCTCCAGGTTCGCGCCACGGCACAGCAGCGCCATGGTATCAATGTCACCGGCCTGCAGCGTGCGCAGGACGACATCAAACTCAACATCCACCAATTGCGCAAAGGCGATTGTGAATGCGGTCCGTCCCGCCACCCCCTCCCGCTGCAGCGCCACCAGATTGGCGGGTTTCAAGCCACCGCGGGCGTTCAACGCCTTGATGCGGCTTTGGGCAGATGCGAAATCATCCGGAATCTTCCGGTAGGCGCGGTCTATTCTGCTTCGGCTTCGCTCGAATGCCTTTTCCAATTCCTCCGTGGAAGCCTTGTCGAACTTTTCAACAATCTCACGGCGCAGATCAGATTCCACCCGGGCATAGAGATCGTGCAGCAGGTCGACCGGAACGCCGGGGCGGCGAACCAGGGGCGCCTGCAGCGGGGGCTTTCCCCTGCCCGGCGCGCGACGACCTCATAGGTATTATCGGCTATCTGCGCGCCCTGGTTTGCGAGGAGGGAGATCAAGACCTCGTCATTGCCCTTTTCCGCAAGTGCGTGAGAGACGCGCGGGCCGATGGTGCTCCGTCGCGTGATGGCAAGCATGTGCGGCTGGGAATTGCGCGCCACGACCCGCAACAGCGCATCCTCGGACAATATGCGCGAATGCTTCAGGACAGGGGCCGCCACATCAATGACGTCGGCGGAAAATGCCTCGGCGCTTTGATGAAACGATCCGTTGCTGGCGGCCACCAGCCTCGCGAACTGGGTGCGCACTTCCACGGAATATTCCCTGGCGACGACACTGAGGATGCCGTCCAGCTCGGATATTTCCTCCTGGGAATGAACAGGGTGCGCCAGGACTTCGGTAACTTTTCGCAGCAATTCGCGGCGGCTTTCGCTGTTGGCCTGCGTATCCAGGTCCTTGAGCATGGCATACCGGTTTGCTGAAGCGCTCATGCCGCCAGGCTCACGGTGATTTCGGTGCTGACGCTCTTCGAGAAATCCTGAAAGATCGCGACCAGCTCCTCGGCGTCCATCACGCGCACGGCTCCCCTGCCAAAGCGGTACTTCCAGAAGCTGGTAATGTGGGACATCGCACCCATCTTTTCGCCAATCTCGAGGAACATGGAGGGCGCATTCAGCAGAAACTCGCGGAAACGGCGCGCGTCGCGATTGGCAATCAAATCCTTATAGGCGTCACTGTAAACTGCCAGGATGCGATGGATATCATCACTGTTGCGCTTGGCGCCGCGAATGATCACCTGCCTGGCCGACGCGATATAGACCTTCTGTTCATGATCAACGGCGCCGGCAGGCTGAATCGCCTTGACGTGGCGCAACGTCGTCATCAGGTCGGGCCAGAAATCCATCAGGCTCCACTTGTAATAAATAAAACCGCGCCAGCTGAAAACGCCTTCGCGGAACTCACTCGTGCTCAAGCCCAACGTGGCTCGCAAGGGTTCGAGCTTGTCAGTGACTTCGCTCGACAGCAATGCTTCAACCATGCGCGCGGTGGCGGACTTTTGGCCGCCGCCGGCGCAGTTTGCCATCTCGATCAAGCGGCCGATTTCCCCGGCAGTATACTGAAACATGCGTTGCTGATCCGACTCGGAAATCTCAAAATAGCGCGCGTCCGGGTTGATTTCGTTGTTGCGCAGATGCTCGCGCAGCAAGAAAGGGTCGAGCGAGGGTACACGATCCAACAGTTCCAGCACTCTTGTATCGCGGGACAGGTCCTGATTCTCGCCACAGTGGCAAACCTCGCGAAGCATGTTCTCATAGCCGCGCTGGCCCACCATCAGCGACTTTCCACCGGAGCGCAGATCCGCCCTTTCGAACGGGATGATCACCTTCGTGCCGATCGCGCGCGGGGTTGAGAAAAAGTCGACTTCGTCGCTGCGCAAGCGATGTTTTACAATAATGGCGTTGTTCAGGTGCTGCGACGTGAAGAGCGGATTACTTTGGAAGCCGGCATCCTCGCCATGGGCCTGGCTTATTGCCAGCAGGTTCAGCACACGGCTGGTCGATGCACCACTAAGGGCCATCAGGCTGCGAAAGCTTCGATCAACGGCCATGGCGGCTCTCCGGAAGTGACGCGATGCCTGCTTTCCAGCAATGAATTTCGCAGCTTCCGATCTGCATCTCAAAACCTGATAGCGGGCACATTCCGCGCGCATTTGCGCGAAGATCGATAGATTATCGGTTGGGGACGACCATAGGCAGCGGGGCTGATGAGTGCGTTAACAACAAGCACCGGGGCGGTGTACCAGTACACCGTTCAATGCAACCGCATCCGGCTGGTTTGTTTTCTTTAGCAGCGGCGCAGCATGAAATTTCCTACATTGTAGGCGTTGGCATCGCAGTACCTTGCTCATCCGCCGCGCAGTAAATCATCCTTAAGGACACCATTGTCATGCTGAAATCTCATCGCGCGTGAATCAAGAGGGTGTCCCGTGTCCAGTGACAGTTCCATCCGCCTCCTGACGGCACTGGGAGGTGCCTCTACCAGCCGGGTTCTCAACCTGTGCAGCATCGACGCGAAAAATGCGAATAATGCGGAGCATGCAGAAAAGCCGCTATTCCTCTCGCCCATACTCAACAAGTCCTTTCTGCTCAAACATCGCATACGCGGCGACGAGGCCTATCTCTTCGGAAGTGCGACCGCCGTGGCGACCAAAATCATCATCCCGTTCGATGCCAGTGATTTGCGCTCCGGCGGCCGCTCACTGTTCGTGGACCAGCGTGGCTATGTCGAATCCTTGCGCGAGGTGGGCAATTACAACAGCGAGGCGTTGGACCATGACTTGATGGTGCTTCGGCTTCTGAACGGGGTGCCCTCGCTTGACCCGTTCCTGTTGCGCGAACACTTGCGCAACAACAAGATTGAAGTCTCGCCCAGCTACTTCGCTATCTCCGAGGGCGATCAAGAGCGGATGCACGTTTTCGTCAGCCAGGAAATGTCGCGTCTGGTCGCGTTGGCAAACGGCAGCGGCAGCAATGAATCCAGCAATCGTCTGGTCACGGCCATGTTGTCCAACGAGATCGACGAAAAGCTTGAACCTCTGCGCCTGACACTGGGCCTGACAGGCAACGATTTCCGGGAAGGCGTTTTCAGCTGGCGCGGCTTCCTATATTACAAATGGTCGATGGGAAAATTCTGGCCCGATGTGATGGGCGTGCTGCGCGAAATCAACACTATTGCCCCTCGCGGTACCATTACGACAGATCAGAAGGTCTTTCTGGCTGGCCTGCGCCGCAAGATCATCTCGATGGTGCGCGACAACGGCAATCACGTGAACAAGACCCTGGCAGTCTACGATTCCTCCTTTCAGGGCCTTGTACAAAATCAATCGCCTGGGGCATTCCGCGACTTCCTTTTGAGCGCTCCCAACATGTTCCTGGACCTGGGGGAGAAACTGGGCACCATTTCCCATATCGTCAGTTTTTGGCGGTACCGCTTCGCGTCGAATGGCTCAAATCATATCGACGCGGAAGAGCTTTCGGCCATCTTTCAAGAGTTCTCCAGCTGTATTGGCGACAAGATCCAAGCGGAGAGTTCACTCATAAAAAGGCCGAAGCTGATTGATGCCACCGCTGCATAGCTTCGAGGTGCCATTGATCTTGGGCAATGCTGCGTCGCGCCGTGAAATGGGATGGGTAACTTAGATTCCTGCATTACCGGTGGTTGGTCGAATGACCGCCATTGGCGCAAAGCGGACGTTCCAGGTGGCAGGCAGGCGGTCTCTTAGGGCGTCAGGCGCTGCGCCTCTGCGCCACGGCATAGACCCGGCGATTGCCCAGCATGTAGGCGTGGAACGGCCCGGCGAACAGTGCGGTGATGGGCGTCTCGCCCACATCCAGACCGCCGGCATAGGCGCCGAAGGCGGGCAGCACCAGGCGCAGCCCGTCGGAGACGAAGCAGCGGCGGCGCACGCTGCGGCCCCATTTGCCGACGGTGGCGCACGGATGCAGGTGCCCCGCCATTTCGCCCAGATGCAGTTCGGGACGTGGTTCGTGGCGCAGCGTCAGGCCCCCCAGCGCCACTTCGCCCGCGATGCTGCCGCCCAGCCATGATGGCGGCTTGGGGTCATGGTTGCCGGCGATCCAAAGAAATTCGCCCACCTTTGACAGCGCTTCCAGCATCGCGCGTTCTTCCGACCCGATACGGTCGCCCGCGCCGCCATCATGGAAGGAATCGCCCAGCGCAATGATGGTGGCAGGCTGGTGACGGCCCACCGCCTCGGCCAGCTTCAAAAGCGTGGCGCGGCTGTCATAGGGCGGCAGCAACTGGCCGGAGCGGGCATAGGAACTGCCCTTCTCGAAATGCATGTCGGCCACCACCAACGCACGAAAGGCGGGCAGGAATGCCGCGCCCAGGGGATCGAGCAGCACCGTCTCGCCATTCACGTCGATGATCAAATCAGTCCACACGCATGGCGTCCCGTATCAAGGCGTCTTCATTTTCGTGCAGGATATCCTCATCCACCGCGCCTGCCACCATTTCCTTGGCGATTTCCAGCAGGGCGGGAACCGCCAGGGGCGAAACCCGGTCCAGCCGCCGCGTCACGATCCGGCCCTTGATGCGGGCCAGCATATCGCCCAGCCGCGCGATGTCGAGCAGGCCGGTTCCCGCATCGGCATAGGTGGCACGCAACAGCACATGGTCGGGCTCGTGCGCCCGCAGCACGTCGTAAACAAGATCTGACGAAAAGGTCACCTGCTTTCCGGATTTTTCCTGGCCCGGGAAGCGGCGCTGGATCAGCCCGGCGATGATGGCGCAGTTGCGGAACGTGCGCTTGTAAAGATTGGACTCGGCCAGCCAGGCGTCGAGATCGTCGCCCAGCATGTCCTGGTCGAACAGCGCGCCGAGTTTGACGCCCGACATGTCGCGCGCCGCCCAGATGCAGAGGGCATATTCGTTGGCGACAAAACCCAGCGGGCGGAAATTCAGTCGCTCCAGCCGCCGCGTCAGCAGCATGCCCAGGGTCTGATGCGCCAGCCGCCCCTCGAAGGGATAGCAGCAGAGATAGTGTCGCTTGTTGCGCGGGAAGGTTTCGATCAGCAGTTGTCCCGGCAGCGGGATGACGCTGCGCAGCTCCTGGATCGCCAGCCATTCGCCCACCGGGCCAGGCAGTTCGCCCCAGCTTTTGGGATTGGAAACCATCTCGCGCACCCGTTGCGCCAGGAAGGTGGAAAGCGGAAACTTGCCGCCATTGTAGCTGGGGATTTCGGCGTTCGGATCCTTGGAGCGGCTGACATAGGCCGCGTCCTCGCGCAGGCCTTCAAAACGCAGCACCTCTCCGGAAAAGACGAAGGTGTCGCCCACCGAAAGCTGTTCGATGAAATACTCTTCCAGCTCGCCCAGCTTGCGGCCGCCGCCACCGGCCGGGCGGCCCTTGCCCATCAGCTTGATCGCCACCATCGGGTCTTCGACAATGACGCCGACATTGAGGCGATATTGCTGCGCCAGCCGGGGATGGGCCAACCGCAGCTTGCCGTCCGGCGTGGCGCGCAATCGGGCATAGCGGTCATAGGTGCGCAAGGCATAGCCGCCGGTGGCGACGAAATCGGTGACGGCGTCGAAGTCGGTCCGGGTCAGCGCCATATAGGGTGCGGCAGAGCGAACCTCGGCATAGAGCGCGGCGGGATCGAACGGCGCGGCGCAGGCCGTGCCCAATATGTGCTGCGCCAGCACGTCGAGACCGCCGGGGCGCAGGCGCTCGCCATCCAGCTCGCCCGCCAGCACCGCCGCCCGCGCGGCATGACATTCCAGCACCTCGAAGCGGTTGGCGGGCACGAGCAGCGCCTTGCTGGGTTCGTCGAGCCGGTGATTGGCGCGGCCGATGCGCTGCACCAGCCGGGCCGCCCCCTTGGGCGCGCCGATGCAAATGACCTTGTCCACCGCACCCCAGTCGATGCCAAGATCGAGCGTCGAGGTCGCCACCACCGCCCGCAGCGCCCCACGCGTCATCGCCGCTTCCACCTTGCGGCGCTGTTCCGGCGCCAGGCTGCCATGATGCAGGGCGATGGGAAGATTGCCGTCGTTGATCTTCCACAGTTCCTGGAAGGTGCGTTCGGCCTGGCTGCGGGTGTTGACGAAGATCAGGGCCGTGGTGGCGGACTGGATCGCCGCCATCACATCGCCCATGGCGTGCCGCGCCAGATGACCGGCCCAGGGGACATATTCCTCCGAAGCGCTGATGGCGATTTCCGGTTTGGCCCCGCCCGCCGCGACTACCAGCTCGGAGAGATGCTCCTTGCCAACCGTCTGCGGCACCAGAAAGCGCCGCAGCGGCGCGGGGTCTTTCACCGTGGCGGAAAGCCCGACGCGGCGATGACCGGGCGCGAAGGTGGTGAGCCGCGCCAGCCCCAGCGCCAGCAGGTCGCCGCGCTTGGAATTGTAGAGTGCGTGCAGTTCGTCCAGCACCACCGTCTTCAGATTCTCAAACAGCTGCGGCGCCCGCGGATGCGCCACCAGCAGCGCCAGCTGTTCCGGCGTGGTCAGCAATATGTCCGGCGGGACATGGCGCTGGCGCTGGCGCCGCGCCAGTGGCGTGTCGCCGGTGCGGGTTTCGATGCGCACATCCAGCGCCATCTCTGCCACTGGCGCTTCCAGGTTGCGGGCGACATCCACTGCCAGGGCCTTCAGCGGAGAGATGTAGAGCGTGTGCAGGCCGGATTTGCGGACGCGTTTCTGTTTGTTGGAAAGGTCAATCAAACTGGGCAGGAAACCAGCCAAAGTCTTGCCGCCGCCGGTGGGCGCCACCAGCAGCACGCTGTCACCGCGCCTGGCATGGTCCACCAGCGCCAGCTGGTGCGGGCGGGGCGCCCAGCCGCGCGACTGAAACCAGGTTTCGAAAAGAGGCGGCAACATGGACGGCCATTATGCCATGGCCCCGCCCGCCGCAGGCGACTTAAAACCAGGCCGATAGCGGTTTTTATGCCGCCGCCAGCAGGCGTTCCAGTTCGGCTTCCGGGGTGCCGTAGAAACTGCCGGCCACCTGCTCGATGCCGGAACGGTTGACCATGGTGAGCTCGCCACGGCGGGTGGCGATGAAGCCGCGCTGCTCGAAGCTGTGAATGGCGACGGTGACGCCGGCGCGGCGCACGCCCAGCATCACCGCCAGGAATTCATGGGTCAGCGGCACGGCGTTGCTGGTCATGCGGTCATGCGCCATCAGCAGCCAGCGGGCCAGCCGCTCCTCCAGCTTGGCACGGCCATTGGCCAGGGCGGTGTGTGCCGTTTGGATCATGAAACCCTGGGCCGATTTCAGCATCAAGGCGCGCAAACTCTCGCTTTGCGCGAGGGCGGCACGCAGCCGGTCGGCGGCGATGCGATGGCCGCTGCCGGGAATCTGCATATAGGTGGAATGCTGGGCCAGGGTATCGCCCATGATCAACGGGACGCCGGTGACACCTTCATAACCGATGACACCGACTTCGATGCGATGATCTTCATTGTCAACCGCCACCACCGAAGCGACGCCGATCTCCAGGAAATAGGCATGGGCGATCGGCTTGTGCGGCACCTCGATCACCTGGCGCTCACGCATGGTCACCGCTTCCAGATGTGGCGCCAGCAGGCTCCAGTCGGAAGAGGCCAGTTTTCCGAGCAGCCGGTTGCGAATTCCGGCGCGTTGCGGCGCGTCTGCGGTCACTGTTGGCCGTCCCAGCGTGAATGCCCCACTCATGCGGCGCCTGTTGAGTCGGGCCGCTGCCCTGCAACGAACTTAGCTGTTGCCGGCGGAAAACCTACGCTTATTTCCGTACGGAAACGTACCGGATATGAGGCAAATTTTGCTTTCACTTCAAATGCTTCGACCAATCCGGACCGCATGAAAATCACTCCATCGAGATGTCGGCGCGGCGAATAATCCGTTTACGGATAAAATTTCATCCGCGCGCGATGCCCGCTGCAAACACAACGTATGGGGTGGGAACTCGGTTGCCGCTCAGCTGCGGAAAAAATCCGCTACGGCAGCGCGTGTCTTGCGATCACCCACTGCGCTCATGTGATCGCGTGCGGGTATGGTGATGGCGAAACCGTGGCGGAATTGCGCCGCCAGCGCATCGGGCGGGCCGGCGATGTCATCCGTCTCGCCGCACACCACCAGCACCGGTTGCGCAAAGCGCGCGAGTGTCTCGGATGGCAGCCGTGGTGACATCGCCCGCATGCAGGCCGCCAGGGCGAAGCGATCCTTGCCCGGCTGCTCGGCGAAGGCGCGGAACATGATCGCGCGCTTGTCGGTCAGGCCGGACGGATCATCCGTCTCCAGGGCTTCAGCCAGCAGATCGCGTGACCCGGGATCGCTGATGCGCGGGCCCCGCAGGTAGTATTCACCGACCCCCGCCAGCGCGAGTTTCGTCACACGTTCCGGATGGGCAGCGGTGAGGCGCAGGGAAATGAAACCGCCCATGGAATAGCCGCAGAGCAGCACCTGATCGAGACCCGCAGCCTCCATCACGGCCAGAACGTCCTGCGCCATGCGGTCATGGCCATAGGCGGCAGGATCGTGCGGCTTGCCGCTCTCGCCATGGCCGCGGCAGTCCATCGCCGTGATGGCGAAGCCCGCCTCGGTCAGGGTCGAAACCCAGCCGGTGGATTTCCAGTTCTGGCTGCGGCTGGAGCCGAAGCCGTGCACCAGCATCACCGGCGCACCACCGGGCACACCCGTCCGCTCGAATGCCAGGGCCACGCCGTCATCGGCGGTCACGAATTCGGTTGTCATGGCGGGCGCAGCCCCTATGCTCACATCATGCGCTTATGGCTTGGCATCGCAGCGGTCAATGGGGCGCTTGCCGTCGCGGCGGGCGCCTTCGCCGCCCACGGCCTTCGCGCCCATCTGGCACCCGACATGCTGGCGGTGTGGGAGACGGGCGCGCGCTATCACATGTACCATGCGCTCGCGATGGGCCTGGCGGCGCTGGCGGGGTCGCGCTGGTCGCCCCTGCTGTTCCTGGCTGGGATCGTGCTGTTCTCGGGTTCGCTCTATGGCCTGGCCCTGAGCGGTCCCGGCTGGCTAGGTCCGGTCACGCCTTTGGGCGGCGCGCTTTTGATCGCGGGCTGGGTTTGCCTTGCGATTTCTTCTTTTCTGAAGAAACCCGTTTAGGATTCCAGACAAACGCCGCGCCCGCCATGCCGCCCTCGTTGGGGACCAGGCTAGCGTTTTTCGGCAACTTGAAATCGATGCGGTTGGCGTTGCCGCCGCCAATATAGAGATGGTCATAATTGAAGACCGTCTGCAGGATCGTGAAGGTATGCTTCACCCGCTTGACCCACTTTCTGTGACCGATCTTGCGGCGATGGACCTCGCCGATCCAGATATCGAAGTCGTAACCGTGATGCACCGGCACATGGGCGAACTCCAGGTGCGGCAGCAATTGGCCATCGGCAAACCAGGCGGTGCCGAAGCCGGTGCCCAGCGTCACCACCAGTTCCAGCCCATTGCCCTTGATCGCGGCCAGGCCCTGAACATCGGCATCGTTGATCAGCCGCGCCGGCTTGCCCAGCGCCTTCGACATGGCTTTTTCCAGAGCAAAACCCGCCCAATCCGTCGTGCCCAGATTGGGCGCGGTATAGACGACGCCGCGCTTCACATAGCCGGGAAAGCCGATGGTGACGGCATCATAACCCTTGAACGGCTTCGCCAGTTCGACCAGCAGCTTCACCATCGCCTTCGGTTTGCAGGGATGCGGCGTGGGAATGCGCAGCTTTTCGCTGAGAAATTTTCCGTGTCCGTCGACCAGCGCCGCCTTCAGGCCGGTGCCGCCGATGTCGAAAGCCAGAATTCGCTTGACCGTAGCCGCCATCAGAAGCCGTAGCCATGGTCATCGGCGCCCGCCGCCGCCGCATCGGCCAGCCAGATCACTTCGCCCTGCGGCTTGATACCGCCCGCGGGCAGATTGCCGCCGCGCGCCTGGGCCAGGGCGTCGCGCTTGGCCGAACCGGAGACGAGAAAGAGAATGGTCTGGCTGGCGTCCAGCGCCGGATAGGTCAGGGTGATGCGCGGCTCGCCGCGGCCTTGCGGCACCGCCGCCGCCCAGCGCTTGCGCTCCTGCAGCACCGGCTGGCCCGGCAGCAGCGAGGCGGTGTGGCCGTCCTCGCCCAGGCCCAGCAGCGTCAGGTGAAACAGCGGCACGCCTGGCTCCATTTCGCCCGCGCCATATTGCTGGCGCAGCATCTCGTCATAGCGCTCGGCGGCGCTGTCGGGCGTGCCGTCGGTGGGAATGGCGAACAGCTTGCGGGGCTGCACAGTGCCGCCGCTGAGCAGCGTCTCGCGCACCATGCGGTAATTGCTGTCCTGATGATCGGGCGGCACGAAGCGCTCGTCCCCCAGGAAAATCTCGACACAGGGCCAATCGATATCCTTGCGCCGCGACAGCACCTTGTAAGTGGAGACGGGCGTGGAGCCACCCGACAACACCAGGCGGAAGGGCGCCTCGCACCCTCTCACCTTATCGGCAATGATTTGCGCCGCCCGCGCCGCCAGCGCATCGGCATCCTTCACCACTTCCAATGTGCCTTCTATGCCGCTCACGTATGGGAGTCCTTGTTCAACGGCTGGATGTCGCCTTCCTTGTGGCCGCCAAAGGCATGGCGCATGGCCGACAGCATCTGGTCGCCGAAATTGCGCTCTACCCGCGAGCGGAAGCGCGCGAAGAGTGAAGCGGCCAGCACCGGCACCGCCACCGCTTCTTCCACCGCCGCATCGATGGTCCAGCGGCCTTCACCGCTGTCGGCCACCTTGCCTTCGAACTCCTGCAGCGTCGGCGACTTGGCCAGCGCCCCGGCCGTGAGATCCAGCAGCCAGGACGCGACCACGCTGCCGCGCCGCCACACTTCGGCGATGTCGGGCAGATTGAGATCGAAGCGCTGGTCTTCGGGCAGTTCCGGCGAATTCTTGCCGCGCAGCACATCGAAGCCTTCGGCATAGGCCTGCATCAGGCCATACTCGATGCCGTTATGCACCATCTTGACGAAATGACCGCTGCCGGCGGGGCCGCAGCGCATGTAGCCTTTCTCGACCCGCGGATCGCGGCCCTCGCGCCCCGGCGTCTTGTCGACGCTGCCTTCGCCGGGCGCCAGGGCGGCGAAGATGGGATCAAGCCGCTGGACCGCCGCCGCATCGCCGCCGATCATCATGCAATAGCCGCGCTCCAGGCCCCAGACACCACCCGAGGTGCCGCAATCGACATAATCGACGCCCTTGGAGTGGAGCGCCTTGGCACGGCGGATATCGTCCTTGTAGAAGGTGTTGCCGCCATCGATGACCGTGTCGCCCGGCGACAGCAGGCGGCCCAGATGCGCAATCGTTTCCTCGGTGATGCGTCCGGCCGGCAGCATCACCCAGACGGCACGGGGCGGGGCCAGCGCCGCCACCAGGGCGGCAAGGTCCGCCGCGGGGGTCGCCCCGTCCAGAGCCTTGACCGCGTCGGCCGAGGCATCGAAGCCCACCACCTGATGACCCGCCCGCATCAGGCGGCGGCCAATATTGGCGCCCATCCGTCCCAGACCGACAATTCCAAGCTGCATGTTCTTCTCCGCTGGACTTCCAAGGGGCCGTGACCAGAAGGCCATGACAAGGGCGAATCCGCCGCGAGTATGCCCCGGCGCGCCCCAAGGGGAAACGTAACCCGGCGGTGGCCGTTCCAGACGGAAAAATAAGGTCAAAACGGTTGCTTTTGCCCCCCCGCACAGCCAGTTTCCCCCTCAACTGGCACGCACGGACAAGGGACCGATTTTCCGCATGGATGAGGATTTTCGCAAAGCCGCGCTGGACTATCACCGCAGCCCCCGCCCGGGGAAATTGTCGGTGGAAGCGACCAAGCGCATGGCCAACCAGCGCGACCTGGCGCTGGCCTATTCACCTGGCGTCGCCGCCCCCTGCCTTGAGATCGCCGCCAATCCCGCCCTGGCGCGCGACTACACCGCCCGCTCCAACCTGGTGGCGGTGATCACCAACGGCACCGCCGTGCTGGGCCTGGGCAATATCGGCCCGCTGGCCTCCAAGCCGGTGATGGAAGGCAAGGCGGTCCTGTTCAAGAAGTTCGCCGGCATCGACGTCTTCGACCTGGAAATCGACGCCCTGGAAGTGGATCGCTTCGTCGACATCGTGGCGGCGCTGGAACCGACCTTCGGCGGCATCAACCTGGAAGACATCAAGGCGCCGGAATGCTTCATCATCGAGAAGAAGCTGCGCGAGCGCATGAAGATTCCTGTCTTCCATGACGACCAGCACGGCACCGCCATTGTCTGCGCCGCCGCCATCCGCAACGGCCTGGTGCTGCAAGGCAAGACGTTGGAAGAGGTCAAGCTGGTGACCAGCGGGGCCGGCGCCGCCGCCCTGGCCTGCGTCGACCTGCTGGTCGAGATGGGCCTGCCGGTGGCCAACGTCACCCTTACCGACATCAAGGGCGTGGTGCACAAGAACCGCGGCGACGAGATGCCGGCCAACATGGCGCGCTATGCCCGGGCGACCGACGCGCGCACGCTGGGCGAAGTGCTGGTGGGCGCGGATATCTTTCTGGGCCTCTCCGCTCCCAATGTGCTGAAGCAGGAATGGCTGCCGCAGATGGCGGACAAGCCCATCATCATGGCGTTGGCCAATCCCGATCCCGAGATCCTGCCCGAACTGGCCCGGGCGGCCCGGCCCGACGCGGTGATCGCCACCGGCCGCAGCGACTATGCCAACCAGGTCAACAACGTCCTCTGTTTTCCGTTCGTCTTTCGCGGCGCGCTGGACGTCGACGCCACCACCATCAACGAGGCGATGAAGGTGGCGGCGGTGGAAGCCATCGCCGCCCTGGCCCGCGCCGAAGCCTCCGACGTGGTGGCGCAGGCCTATGGCGGGGCGATGAGCGGCTTCGGCCCCGACTATATCATTCCCAAGCCCTTCGATCCCCGCCTGATCCTGCACATCGCGCCCGCGGTGGCGAAGGCGGCGATGGACTCCGGCGTGGCGCGCCGCCCGATCGCCGATTTCGACGCGTATCTGCGCGAGCTGGAAAAATTCGTCTATCGCTCCGGCCAGCTGATGCGGCCGGTGTTCGAGGTGGCGCGGCGCAATCCCCGCAAGATCGCCTATGCCGAGGGCGAGGACCCGCGCGTGCTGCGCGCGGTGCAGACCGTGGTGGACGAGAAGCTGGCCCACCCGGTGCTGATCGGGCGGCGCGACGTCATCCTGCAGACCACCCAGACGCTGGGCCTGCGGCTGGATTTCCACAAGGACGTCCAGATCATGGACCCGGTGGCCGACACCGAGACCTTCGCGCCCCTGCTGGCCCGCTACCAGGCGCTGGTGCAGCGGCGCGGCGTGACGCCCGAGGCGGCGAAACGCTGGCTGGAGACACGGCGCGGCGTCGCCGCCGCCATGCTGCTGGAAACCGGCACGGTCGATGGCGCCCTGTGCGGCGCGCTGGGCGACTGGAGCCGCCAGCTCACCAACATGCTGCCGATCATCCCGACCCAGCCGGGCGTGAGCCGCGTCTATTCGCTGTCGGCGCTGATCCTGCCCAAGGGCGCGCTGTTCTTCTGCGACACCCACGTCAATATCGACCCCACCGCCGAGCAGATCGCCGAGATGACGGTGCTGGCGGCCAAGGAAGTCGCCCGCTTCGGCCTGACGCCCAAGGCCGCCCTGCTGTCGCATTCCACCTTCGGCACCTCGAGCAGCCGCTCGGCGCACAAGATGCGCGACGCCCTGGCGATCATCCGCAAGGCTGCCCCCGAACTTGAGGTCGATGGCGAAATGCATGCCGACGCGGCGCTGAGCGAAGCGTTGCGTTCGCGGCTGGTGCAGGACAGTCCCCTCACCGGCTCGGCCAACCTGCTGGTGATGCCCAGCCTGGATGCCGCCAATATCGCCGTGACGCTGCTATCGGCGGCGACGGAGGCCCTGCTGGTCGGTCCGCTGCTGCTGGGTGTGTCCAAGCCGCTGCATGTGCTGGTGCCGTCCGTCACGGCGCGCGGCATCGTCAACATGACGGCGCTGGCGGTGGCGCAGGCCGACCTCAATCGCGGCGTCGCCTGACCCGTGTCGTTGCAGCAGGCCACCGCGCTGCATCAGCAGGGCAGACTGGCGGAAGCCGAAATGCTGTATCGCCAGGTGATGGCGCTGGGGCCGCCCCAGTTCGCGCCGCATTATTATCTGGGCGTCCTCTGCATGCAGCAAGGTCGCTTCGCCGAGGCGGTGGACTTCCTCAACACCGCGTTGCGCCTGCGCGACGGCGACATCGGCGCTCTGGTCAATCTGGGCATGGCGTTGCGCCACTTCGGGCGTCCCGAGGAAGCGCTGCAGCCGCTTGCGCGCGCCTGCGCCGCCGACCTGGCGGAAGCCCATTACCAGTACGCCGCGGCCCTGCACGAACTGAACCGGGCGGCCGAGGCGCACACCCCGGTGGCCCGCGCACTGGCGCTCAGCCCCGATCATGCCAAGGCGATGTTTCTGCAGGCCCTGGTACTGACCGACCTGGGCCGGCTGCCGGAAGCCGGGGCCTGTTACGACCGCGTTCTGCAACGCAACCCCAATCACATCGATGCGCTGAACAATCGTGCCTTGCTGGCATGGGCGGCGCACGACGCCGATGCCGCCCTGGCCGGACTGAACCGCGCCGTGGCGCTGCAGCCCCAGCACGTGGCGTCGCTGACCAACCGGGCGCTGGTGCTGGGCGGCAGTGGCCGTGCCGCCGAGGCGCTGGCGGATTATGACCGCCTGCTGACGCTGACGCCTGGGGACGCCGAAATCTGGAACCGGCGCGGCGCCGTGCTGCGGACGTTGGACCGCAACGAAGAAGCGCTGGAAAGCTTCGACGCCGCCGTGCGGCGCAAGCCCGATTTCGTCACCGCCTTGAGCAATCGCGGCTATCTGCGCTGGGTGGTGGAACATCGCTATGACGAAGCCAAGGCCGACCTGGCGCGGGCACTGGCCCTGGATCCGGACCAGCCCTGGCTGGAAGGGGAATTGTTCTTCCTGAAGATGCAGGGCGCCGACTGGGACGGCTTCGCGCAAGGGCGCGCCGCGCTGGCGGCCGGCATTGCGGCGGGGCGGCAGGTGGTGAAGCCTTTCGCCTATCAGGCGATCTCAGACGATCCCGCGTCGCTGCAGCAATGTGCCCGCATCTTCGCGGCGGCGGATTTCCCGGCCCAGCCAGTGCCGGCTCTGGTTGCAGCGCGGGCAAGCGGGCGCCTCCGCATCGGCTATCTCTCGGCCGATTTCCGCGAGCAGGCCACCGCCTATCTGATGGCAGGCGTCTATGAGGCGCATGACCGGAACGATTTCGAGATCACCGCCTTCGACAACGGCCATGACGATGCCAGCCCGATGCGGGCGCGGCTGGAACGCGCCTTCGACCGCTTCGTGCCCATCGGTGCCCTGCCCGACGACGCGGCGGCGCAAGCCGTGCGCGATGCCGGCATCGACATCCTGGTCAACCTCAACGGCTATTTCGGCAAGCCGCGCATGAATGTCTTCGCCCGGCGCGCCGCCCCGTTGCAGGTCAACTATCTCGGCTTTCCGTCCACGCTGGGCGCGACCTACATGGACTACATTATCGCCGACCGCATCGTGATCCCCGACGTGGAACGGCGTTTCTATGACGAGGCCGTGGTCTGGCTGCCCGACTGCTACCAGGCCAATGACGACAAGCGCGCCCGTCCTGCCCACGCCGGCCGCGCCGAACATGGCCTGCCGCACGGCGCTTTCGTTTTCTGCAATTTCAACCAGAGCTACAAGCTGGCGCCGGAAACCTTTGCGCTGTGGCTCCGGCTGTTGCGGGGCAATCCGAACAGCGTGCTGTGGCTGTTGCAGGACCGCGATTGCGCCATTCCGCGCCTGCGCCGCGCGGCAGAGGAACAGGGCATCGCAGGCGAAAGACTGATCTTCGCGCCGTTGATGCCGCTGGAACAGCATCTCGCGCGGGTGGCGCTGGCCGACCTTTTTCTGGATACCCTGCCTTACAACGCCCACACCACCGGCAGCGATGCCTTGTGGGCGGGCGTGCCGCTGGTGACCTGCCGCGGCACCGCCTTTCCCGGACGGGTGGCGGCAAGCCTGCTGCAGGCCGCGGGCCTGCCCGAACTGATCACTGAGTCCGCGGCGGACTATGAAGTCCTGGCGGCAGCCCTGGCGGCGGACGCAGACAGGCTGGCGGGCCTGCGCGCGAAACTGGCGCAGAACCGGGACACCTGTCCGCTGTTCGATACGGCACGCTTCACCCGGCATCTCGAAACCGCATACCGCATCATGGCCGCGCGCCAGCACGCCGGAAGCGCGCCGGAAGGGTTTTCCGTCCCGGCGGGGATGAACACGTTCCCTGGCGGAACTTCCGCGCGCCAATAGCGTTGCTCCAACGCAGCTTTCCAAAGCAGGCGACGATGCGGTTTTGGCGGCGCCCTTCCTGCTGGCGCTGGCGTTCGAATGCCTGGTGTTCGCGTTGCGCAGCCGGCAGATTCACCTGCTGGCAAAGCCCCGCCCCGCCTGGCGCGCGTGCCCGGCAAGTCAAGCCTTGGAGCAGACAGTAAACATTGTGCTCAGCCCTATCGGGGATGCGGGCGTCACGCTAGCCTTCCAGCCAGACAGGAAACCGACATGACCGAGGCTTACATCAACCGCATCGCCACGACTGTGCCGCCGCATGATGTGCATGACGCCTTTCTGGGTTTCGGACGGCGGATGCTGAAGGGTGACAACCGGCGGCTGGCACTGTTCGACCGGCTGGCGCAGCGGGCGCAGATCGCGCACCGCTATTCCTTTCTTTCGCCGGCGCTGGACGGCGGCGACGCCGTGGACGGGCAAGGTTTCTACCGCTTCGATCATTTTCCCGGCACCGGGGCGCGCATGCGCCTGTTCGAGGCATTCGCCCCGGACCTTGCGGCGGAAGCCGTGCAAAAACTGCTGCCGGCGGCGGAGTGCGGCGGCATCACCCATCTGATCGTCACCAGCTGCACCGGCCTTTCGGCCCCCGGCATCGACCTGGAACTGGTCGCCCGTTGCAATCTGCGTCCCGATATCGAACGCACCTTTGTCGGCTTCATGGGCTGCTATGCCGCCATCAACGCCCTGAAGCTGGCGCGGCATATCGTGCGCTCCGAGCCTGCGGCGCGGGTGCTGGCCGTCAATCTCGAACTCTGCACCCTGCATCTGCACCAGACCGACGATTTGGAAGAGATGCTGTCCTTCCTGCTGTTCGGCGACGGCTGTGCCGCCGCCCTGATCAGCGCAGAGCAGCAAGGCGTGGCGATGGAATCATTCCATGCCGCGCTGGTGCCGCAGACTGCCGACCTGATCCGCTGGCATATCCGCGAGCAGGGTTTCGACATGCTGCTGTCCGGCGCGGTGCCCGGCGCCATCCGTGGCGCGCTGGCGGCGGCGCGGGGTGACATATTGAGCGGGCGGCGGACGGATGACATCGCCCTGTGGGCGGTGCATCCGGGCGGACGCACCGTGCTGGACGCGGTGGAAGACGCCTTTGGACTGGCGCAAAACGACCTCGCCGCCGCGCGCGGCGTGCTGCAGGATCATGGCAACATGTCTTCCGGCACGGTGATGTTCGTGCTGGAACGGCTGATGCGGCAGGCGGCGGCAGGGGCACCGGGGTGCGCCATGGCCTTTGGCCCCGGCCTGGTGGCGGAGACGATGCAGTTCCGCATGGCGTCATGAAGCGTCGCCTGGAGCCGGAACAGCTCGACGCCTTGCCGGCGGACGATCCCGCCGCCATCGCCTCGCGCCGCGATCTGGCGCGGATCAACTGGATCATGCGCCAGCCCGTGATCCTGGCGCGGACGTTGCGCCGCTTTGCGCGCCCTCGGGTGCTGCTGGACCTGGGCGGCGGCGACGGGCGCTGCCTGCTGGCGGTGGCGCAGCGGCTGCGCTGGCGCGGCGTTCGTGCGGTCATCGCCGACCGGCAAGACATCGTCTCGGACAAAACCCGCGACGGCTTCGCAGAGCTGGGCTGGGATTGCACCGTGCGGCAGGGCGACATCTTCGATACATTGCAGACACTGGAAGACGAGACGCTGGTGACTGCCAATCTTTTTCTGCATCATCTCGACGAAGCCGCGCTGACGCGACTGTTCGTGGCGCTGTCGAACCGGGCTACCGGCCTGGTCGCCTGCGAACCGCGGCGGAACAGTTTCGCGCTTTTTTCCAGCTGCCTGGTTTTCGCGCTGGGTGCCAATGCCGTGACGCGGCATGACGCGGTGGCCAGCGTGCGGGCGGGCTTTGCCGGGCAGGATTTGTCGGCCCTGTTCCCAGAAGGCTGGCATCTGCGGGAGCGCCGCGCCCTGCCCTTCAGCCACCTCTTTGTGGCGGCGCGCCATGCGCTTTGACGCCATTGTGATCGGCGCGGGCCCGGGCGGCGCCACGGCGGCGCGGCTGCTGGCGGCGGGCGGCTGGCGCGTGGCACTGGTGGAGAAAGACACCTTTCCACGCCGCAAAGTCTGTGGCGAATTTCTCTCCACGCCAAGCCACGCCGTGCTGGATGCCTGTGGCGTCGGCGCGGCCTTCCGCGACCTGGCGGGACCGGTGGTGCGGCGCGTCGCCCTGTTCAGCGGCGATGCGATCGTGACGGCGCCACAGGCGCCCGGCTTTAGCGGTCATTGGGGCCGCGCCCTAGGACGGGCGCATCTCGACACGCTGCTGCGCGATGCGGCGGTGACGGCGGGCGCGCTCCTGTTTCAGCCGGCGGAACTGGTGGCGCTGGCGCGCGACGGCGGCCTGCAGCACTGTTTCCTGAAGGTGGCCGATGCCGACGTGGAAATCACCGCGCCCATCGTCATTGCCGCCAGCGGCTCCTGGCGCACCAAGCCGCCGCTGGCGGTGAGCGCGCCGGAGCGGCCCTATGACCTGTTGGCCTTCAAGGCGCATTTCACGGACGGCGCACTGGCGCCCGGGCTGATGCCGCTGCTGGCCTTTCCCGGCGGCTATGGCGGAATGGTGGAAAGCGATGGCGGTCTGCTTTCGCTCTCCTGCTGCATCCGGCGTGATGTCCTGGGGCAGATCCGCGGGGCGGGCGAGCGCGCCGGCGCGGCGGTGCTGCGCCATCTGCGCGCCAGCATGCGCGGCGCCGAGGCGGCGTTGCAGGGCGCCACACTGCACGAAGCCGTGCTGGCGGCAGGACCGATCCGGCCCGGCATCCGGCCGCGTTTCCGCAATGGCGTCTATTTCACCGGCAATCTGGCGGGCGAGGCCCATCCGGTCATCGCCGAAGGCATCAGCATGGCGATCCAGGCGTCGCAGCTGCTGGCCCGGTTGCTGCTGGCGCACGGGGAGCGGGCCGGCCCCGCCTATGCGGCGGGCTGGCTGCGGCACTTCGGGCCGCGGCTGGCGGCCGCTTCGCTGTTCGCCCATGCCGCCATGGGGGCCCGCGCTCCCGCCACGGCGCTTGTCAAAGCCGTGCCGTCATTGCTCAATTGGGGCGCGGCGCTGAGCGGCAAGGGAACAGGGACATGAAAGCGGCGAGCCTGACGTTGCTGATGGCAATTTGGGCCGCGCCGGCCTTTGCCGCCTGTCCCCCGGGCCAGAATGAGATGCTGGCGGTGCGGCTTTATTTCGGCCAGAGCATGAACGGCAGGCCCATCGCCGCCGCCGCCTGGCGCGATTTCGTCGCCCGCGTGGTGACGCCGCGCTTTCCCGACGGCTTCACCATCTATGACGCGCGGGGCCAGTGGCGCGATCCGCATACGCAGCGTATCGCGCGCGAGACCAGCAAGGTGATCGAGATCGCCGCGCCGCAGACGGGCGACCTGCAATCCCGCGTCGCGGAAATCCGGAAAAACTATGCAACGCGGTTTCATCAGCAATCCGTGGGATTGCTGACGCTGCCCGGATGCGGAGCTTTCTAGGCGCGCCGTGATCAATGCTGGCGGTGCGGGTCCCGCTCGCCTGCCGTCATCGCCAGCGGAATCGTGTCCACCGCCAGCGGGCAGGTGTAATGCGCCGAGCGGGCGCAGTTGGGATTGTAGGCTTCGTTGAAATCGATGGTGATCTGGTGGGGCGGGAAGGCGCCGAAATCCGCGATATCGACATACCGCCCGGCGCCATAAGCGCCATTGTTGGTGAGTTCGTCGCGGAAGAAGGCCGACATGTCCTTGACTGCCCTGGCCGCATGGCCGTCGGTGTAGAAGGGCAACGTTACTTTTTTCCCTTTCAGGGTAAAGACGGCGTCGCCGGCATGGAAAAACTGCTTGTCGGTGCCGCGCGAGGTCTTGAACACGCGCGGCGGCAATTTCAGGTCCGGTACGAAGCCCGCCGTGACGCGGAAGGCGGGATCGTAGGGGAAATAGGAAACGCCCTTGAAGCTCAAGGCATCCGGGTTTTTCTGGTTGTAGACGAAAACGCGATAGCCATTCACGCCCGCAGCCACCTGGGTGGGAAAACCGACGATATCGACATCCCGATCCAGCGGCACGCTTTGCGGGATGCGCCTGGGATCGACCGGCTTGCCATCCTTGGTCACGATCAGCTTGCCGCCTTTGACCGATAGCGCCAGCGGACCCTTGGCGCCGGGCCTGGTGCTCCATTTCCAGCTGCCCGGCACGCCTGTCACCCCCGCCAGCACGGCCGTCTCGCCGTCGCCGAGATAGACCGAATCCTGAATTTTCAGCATGGCGTGGGGCCGCTTCGCATAGGCCATGTTCTGGTCAGCGATGTCTTTTTTCCATTGCACCTGCGGTGGCAGCGGCGCCGCCGCCATCAAGAGAGGAAAAAGAGCCAGGACAATCATGGCACGGCGCATGGGCTTCTCCGGGCGGGTGGTTGGGCGACCTACCCTACCCCTACCCTCGCCCCCGGAAAATCCGTATCGTTCCGGCAAAATACCATTCGGGGGGATTCCATGCGCAAGACCATCTTCATCGCGGCGCTGCTGTCGGCGGCCGCTTCCATCGCCGTCGCCCAGCAGGCCGCCACGCCCCCGGCGCCGCCGCCGGCAGGCGGACGCGGCGCCCAGACGCCCAATCCCAATATCCGCCTTCCCCCATTCGCCCCTTCGACGGCACAGACGACCTATGGCGCCTCCTGCGCCGGGTGCCACGGCGCGACCCTGGCCAACGGCCCCAAGGCCCGCAGCCTGTTCAACCCCACTTACCTCGCCAACCGCAGCGACGACGACATCGCCGCCGCCATCCAGAAGGGGTGGCCGGCCGGCGGCATGCCCAGCTTTGCAGGCCAGATCAACGATGCCCTGGCGCATCAGCTTGCCTATTACCTGCGCATCACTGCCGGGCGGCTGAACGCCCAGCGCATCACCATGCCCGATCCCAACGGCCTGGTGGTCAAGAGCGCCGAGCAAACCTTCAAGCTGGAAGTTCTGGCGGCGGGACTGGATGTTCCCTGGGGCATGGCGTTCCTGCCGGGCGGCAAGAAGGCGATTCTCACCGAGCGCGCCGGGCGCATCCGCTTCCTCGATCTGGCCACCAACACGCTGTCGGAGCCGATCAAGGGCACGCCGGAGCCCTTCGTCCGCCAGGATGGCGGCTATCTCGATATCGCGCTGCATCCCAACTACGCGAAAAATGGCTGGGTCTATTTCGCCTACACCGATGTGCTGCCGGGGGTGACGCCCCTGCCGGGTTCGAACCGTGCGCCCGTGGCGGCGCCGCCGACCATGACGGTGATCGTGCGCGGCCACATCAAGGACGGCCAGTGGGTGGACAATCAGGAGATCTTCCGCGCCAAGCCGGAGGTCTACACCCAGCCATCCGACCATTACGGCCTGCGCTTCCTGTTCGACAAGAAGAACAATTTCTACTGGACGCTGGGCGACCGTCATTTCTTCTATGACGCACAGAAGCTCGGCATGCCCACCGGCAAGGTCCATTATGTCACCGATACCGGCAAGCCGGTTCCGGGCAATCCTTTCATCGGCACGCCGGGTGCGGACCCCACCGTGTGGAGCTATGGCCACCGCAATCCCGAAGGCCTGGCCTTCAATCCGGTGGACGGTCATCTGTGGGAAACCGAGCATGGCCCCACCGGCGGCGACGAGGTCAATGTCATCCAGAAGGGCCACAATTACGGCTGGGGCGTGATAAGCAACGGCCTTGAGCCCGGCATCAGCGAGATCGCCCATGACGGGATGGAGAAGCCCAAGGCCTATTTCAACCCCTCCATCGGACCGGGCGGCATTACCTTCTATTCCGGCAACAAATATCCGAAGTGGAAGAACAATCTCTTCATCACCGGCATGGTCGGCCAGAAGCTGATCCGCATGGTGGTGAAGAAGGACGAAATCCAGCAGCAGGAAACACTGCTGGACCAGGTCGGCCGCGTCCGCGATGTCATTCAGGGACCGGACGGCTTCCTCTACATCCTGTTGCAGAATCCCACCGGCACACCCGCCAGCACCGGTATCGCCGCGGGTGATGCCGGCATGGTGATGCGTCTGGTGCCGGTGAAGCAGTAGCCGCGGCCTTCCACGGAGCATGGTCATGAAAGTGCGGCTGGTCCTGGCGCTGCTGCTGGGGCTGGCCGTGCTCCTGGCCGTGCTGTCGCAGTTCGACCTGGGCGCTGTCACCGCCGCGATGGCGCGCACCGGCTGGGGCGGCTTTGCCCTGATCGTGCTGGCGGGCCTCGCCGCCGAAGTCGTGCTGGCGCTGGGACTGGTGCCGCTGCTGCCGCAGCCCGTGCCGCTCGGCGTGATCGTGGCGTCCCGCCAGTTGCGCGATTCCTCCAGCGACGTGCTGCCCATCACCCAGTTGGGCGGCGTCGCACTGGCGGCGCGGGCGCTGGTGCTGTGGGGCATGGCGGCGCCGCAGGCCTCGGCGGCGGTGATCGCCGATCTCACCGCCGAAACCTTTGCCCAGGGGCTCTATGTCCTGTTGGGCGTGCTGGCCAGTCTGTCGCTGCTCACCGCCGATGCAACGCTGTCACCTTATGTCGGCGCCATGCTGGGCGGCGCCCTCTTCCTGGCGCTAGGCAGCATCGGCTTCGCCCTGGTGCAGATCGGCGGCAGCCGCTGGGCCGGACGCCTCAGCGCGCGGCTGTTCGCCGGGCGGCAGAACCACGTCCACGCCTTCCATGAAACCATCGCCCAGCTTTACCGGCGGCGCGGACGGCTGGCGCTTTCCATCCTGCTGCAACTGGCGGGCTGGGTGGCCAGCGGGCTGTGGCTGTGGGTGGTGCTGTCAGCCATGGGACTGGGCCACAGCCTGTGGCGCGCCATCGCGATCCAGGCGTTGCTGGAAGGCCTGCGCAGCGCCACCGTCTTCATTCCCGCGGCCATCGGCGTGCAGGAAGCCGGCTATGCCATGCTGGCGCCGGTGTTCGGCCTGCCGGCGGAAATCGGGCTGGCCGTGTCGTTGCTGCGGCGGGCCCGCGACCTGGTGGTGGCCGTGCCGGTGCTGCTGGTGTGGCAGCTGATCGAAAGCCGCCGCGCGGTTAAAGGATAAATCCGCCGTCCACCACGAACGCCTGTCCCGTGGCGAAGGCACCCGCGTCCGAGGCAAGATAAAGCGCCATGGCGGCGATCTCCGCCGCCGTGCCCAGCCGGCCCATGGGCTGGCGGGCGTTGAAAGCCTTGCGGGCGGCATAATAGTCGCCGGTATCGTGCAGGCGCTGCTGCAGCGATGGGGTATCGACGGTGCCGGGACAGATGGCGTTGCAGCGGATGCCCTGGGTGATGAAATCGACCGCCACCGACTTGGTCAGCCCGATCACCGCCGCCTTGCTGGCGCCGTAGATGCAACGGTTCGGCACGCCCTTCAGCGCCCCCGCCACCGAGGCGATGTTGACGATCGTGCCGCCGCCGCCTTCGATCATCGCAGGCAGAAACGCCTTGATCACCCGCGCCATGGCGAAGACGTTGATCTCGAACGATTTGCTCCACTGGGCTTCGTCATTGTCCAGCAGGGTTCCGGCTTCCACGAAACCGGCGCAGTTGACCAGAATGTCGACGCGGCCCATCCCGGCCGCCAGCGCCGTCACGGCCGCAGCATCGGTGATATCCAAGGCCTGATGGTCGCCATCCAGCCCCGCCAGCGCGGAAGGATTGCGGTCGGTGGCGATGACACGGGCGCCCTGCGCCGCAAAAAGTTCGGCGGTGGCGCGGCCGATGCCGGCGGCGGCGCCGGTGATGAGAGCGGTTTTTCCCGCAAGCGTTCTGGTCAAGGACAATCCCCGTATTTTCCGGCAGCTTGCCACGGCCCTGCGCGATATTCCAAGCTGTCGGCGGGCCGGTATCTGGAGGGGAGGATGATCCGCCAATTGTACATGACAGCCCTGATGGGGGCCGCCGTCCTGCTGGCGGCGCAAGGCGCGGCCTGGGGCCAGACGCCCGCCCCGAAGCCCGCACCGAGGAATGAATGTTTCTTCGTCAGTCAGTTCGAGAACTGGAAGGCCGGCGGCGACGACAAGACCATGTATATCCGCGTCTCGGGCGGCCGCTTCTACCGGCTGGACCTGGCGAATAGGTGCCACGAACTGTCCTGGCCGACGGCGACGCTGATCAACAAGTTCCGCGGCGCCACCATCTGTTCGCCGCTCGACTGGGACATGAAGGTCAGCCAGGGCCTGGACCAGGGCAGCATCGCCACGCCCTGCATGGTCAAGGCGATGACGCGGCTTTCGCCCGCCGAGGTCGCGGCCTTGCCGAAGAAGCAGAAACCGTAATCCCTCAGCCCGGTTTCTGCAGCACGGCGAACAGGCCCATCACGTCCTCGCCATATTCCATGCGCAGGAATGCCTCGTTGATGCAGCGCACGGTCAGGCCGCTGGCTGCCGCCACATCGTGAACATGGTCGGGATGGTGGTTGTAACGGCCGGTGTCAGTGAGGTGGAAAGGCGGGCGGCTGCCGCGTTCGGTCGAAAAGGCGAAGACGCCGCCCGGCTTCAGGCGGCGCGCCGCAGCGGCGACAATGCCGGTGAGATCACCGAAATAGATGATGACGTCTGTGCTGACGATCATATCGAACAACGTGTCACTGCCAGCCAGCCAGGCCGTGACCTCAGCGACTTCCAGGCTGTCATAGAGGTTGCGGGCCCGGGCCAGTTCGACCATCTCCGGCGAAAGGTCGATGCCGGTCAGGTGGGCGGCGCGGGGCCGGAACGTCAGACCCGTCAGGCCGGAGCCGCAGCCCAGATCCAGCATGACCAGATCGCCGCGCCCGGCCATGACGGTATCCACCGCCTCGATCATGCGCTGGGGACCGGCATATTTTAGGTCTTCCAGCATCCGGCTTTCATAGCTGGCGGCAAAGTTCTTGTAGATGTGCTGGATGGCGCGGTCAGAGGCGCGCTCGGGCGGCGCCTCGTCATTGAGTGCGATCAGCAGATGCTCGATCTCGCCGTCATCAGGGTGGGTGTCCAGATATTTGCGGTAGGCGGCCTTGGCCTCGTCGCGCTTGCCCAGGCACTGGGCAATCTCGCCCAGGTCCCACCAGCCATCCGAGGCCGGGTTCAGCGCCATTGCCCGCTTGCCGCAGATATAGGCGGTCTGCACCTTGCCCTGCTCGCGCAGGCGCTTGGCCAGCTTCAGCAGCGCCTCGGCCGTCAGTTCTCCCGCTGCCACGGCCTCGCCGGCGCTGCTGGTGAGCAAGCCGACTTCCGTGGCCTGCGCCACCCATCGGGCGACGGCTTGCGTCTCGCCCGGCGGCAGGAAAGGTTCGGCCAGGGCCGTGATGTCTTCGACGCTGCGCGTGCCGTCGCACAATTCCGTCAGCAGGGCCGCGACCGGGTTGAGCTGGTGCAGCCGGTCTTCAACCGGATCATAGGCGACATAGCCATCCTCGACCGGCGACAGCAGCACGGCCGGATGGACCCTGAGATTGGGCATGGAAAGACCTCAAAAAAAGAACGGCCGCGCTCCCCCCGGAGGCGCGGCCGCCTTTATAAACCAGTCCAACAAACGTTGGATGGACCTTCTTACTGCGGGGCCTTCTTCGGCATCTTGCACTTGCCGCTCTTCTTGCTGACGATCAGGCCGTCATCGCACTTGCCACCCGGGCCCGGATCTTCGCCGTCCTTCTGGGCCAGCGACTGGGTCGTCATGAGCGGCAAAGCGACGGCAGTGGCGCCGGCACCGATCAGCAACGTGCGGAAGAAACCGCGACGGTCATTGCTGACATTTTCGATGGTCTTCTCGACAGACATACACATCTCCCATGGTTGAGGCTTTGAAAGCGCTCCGACGCGGGGAGGTTAAGTTCGCGCATCGCAAATCCAGCATTACAAAAACGTTATGGAAGGCCCTTTTGGGTCTGGCCCCTCATTTTTGCACTGCAGCAGAAGGCTTGGGGAGGGGCGGCCGGGCATTGGGATTCTCCACGGTTCGCAGGCATTCCGCATAGGTGCCCAGGATCCAGTCGCGGTCGGCCTTGCCCCAGGCTTCCAGGTCGATGTTCTCGCCCCAGGCCACCAGATAGAGAAGCTTGAAGGCGACCTCCTCCTTCGACTGGTTGGGCGGATTGTCCTTGATCTCGGCCATGCGATTCTCCGGCTTGGGGCGATGTTCTTCCCATAGAAGCCGGTCCGCGCCGAATAAAAAAGAGCGTTGCGGGGGACTGGCCGCCGATCTTCTATCCCACATCGGCGTCACTGCCTGTTGATAGGAAGGCGGACAGACAGGACCATGCGGCGCTGACGGGAATGGCCAGGAGAATGCTGCGCCGCCGCATTGAACAATCATGGGGCTGGGCCGCGGAATGATTTGTCCTGCTCGCGCACTCACATGACGGTTTTGAAAGACGACAGAATAGTTTCTGTTTTATGACAATAGGTGTCATAAAACTGAAATGGGCAAACACGGCACCCCGGTCCAGATCGTCGCCGCAAGGCTCCCGGTCGCACGGCGAAATTGACAGGCAATATTGCAGCTGGCTGTCGTGCGGGCGCCGTCATGTCGCTGTGCCTTTTTGCGGCCGGCTTTTCCGCGCTTCCACAGACGCCATCCCCATTGCCGGCTTGCGGCGGTCCCATAACCTTCAAGATCGGGGCCATTGATGCGCGATTCGGAATCGCGCCCAGAGACGCCCAGGAAATCATCGAGCAGGCGGGTGCGGTCTGGGAAGCCGGCGCCAATCGGAAACTGTTTCAGTACGATCCGGACGGCGCGCTGACGATCAATCTTGTCTATGACGCCCGCCAGCAGGCAACGCAGGTTTACAATGAACGCCGTGCCGGCATCGCGGGCACCAGCCAGGAGGCCGCGTCCGTCACGCAGGAATTGGCAGCCCTGAAGGGATCATTCCAGGAGGATGAGAAATCCTATTCGAACCAGCTGGCCGCATTTGAACGCTTGCGGTCCGTTGCGACATTGGCCGGCAACAAAAGCGCCCTGAACGAACAACTTGAATCATTGCGCAGGGAAAAGGCGCATCTGGTTCAGGTCAGCACAAAAATCAACGATCTCACCGATAAAGCCAATTCCCTCATCGAAGTGGCGAACGCGAAAATCGTGGTGCTGAACACGGGCGTCGCTGCGGCGGACGAATTCGATGCGGGACATTTCGTGGAGGAGCGCGGCCAGACACATATCGACATTTATCAATTCAAGGACCGGTCCGGCTTGCGGATTGTGCTGGCGCACGAATTGGGGCATGCGCTGAAGCTGCCGCACAACAGCAATCCGGCCTCCATCATGGCACCTGTCATCCAGGCGTAAAGTCTGTCTCTCAGCACGGACGATCTGTCTGCTCTGAAGCAAAAGAAAAGCGGATGCTGGCCTAGCCTCGGACCACTAGCTTACCTTCCGTAAACCTGATTGGAGACCAAGATCGCCGCGCCTACGCCCGGGGCAGATGCCTGATCCGCTGGTTCCACGGTCAATCCCCCCATCGCCCGTTACTTGTTTTACACCAAGCCCTACGCGCGCGGTGAGACATCCAGTATATTTGGGCCCGACTTGTGGACTCGCGCGTTAAGAGCGACGGCGGCGGACCCAGTGCAGTGCTTGGCAGAAGCCAGCCGAAGGATTTCATCATGCAGAATAGATTGAAAATGGTCCTGGGTGCTTCCGCGCTGCTCATACTGGCAGGGTGCGTCAGCGCGGGTGGGCCGGTATACGCCGATGGCTATTATGACGGCTATTACGGCCCCCTATACGACGGCTATTGGGGCGACGATGACGCCTTTTATTATTCCGGGGGCCCTGGCCGGCCTTTTGTGCGAGACGAAGGCAGTCACTTCCAGCACCGCGCGGCCGCGGGCTTCCATTCCTTCCATCAAGCCCATTCGGGCCCCCACACTGGCCATCCGCACGAACCTGCCCATCACTGACGGGAACGATGATCCAGGCTCGATCCGCAAGTCCACGGAAGCAGAAGCTCATTTCAATACGCTGAACCTGTATTCGGTTACTTCATGCAGCGGCTTGTCGGGCGTCACTTCGGCCGAGGTGAAGTTGGGATGGTTGGGTGTGTCGGCGGCCCTTTGCGTCTCCAGGCTGATGGCCCAGTGATTGCCATAGCGCACGCCATTCCTGCCCTGGACCTGGCCGGCGATATTGTCGGTGTAGAGTTCAAGGCCCGGCTGGGTGGTGAACGTCACCATCACGATGCCGGTATCGGGGTCATCGACGCGGGCGGCGGGGCGCAGCTGTCCCACCACACCATCCACCAGGAGGGAGGTGTCATAGCCCGGGATGCGGGTCCCGTCTCCGACGGTTTGAAACACATCGGGCAGCGCCAGCCGCTCGCCGATGCGGACGGGTTTTGTGAAGTCATACGGCGTGCCCGTCACGGGCGCCACCACGCCGGTGGGCATGGCGTTGGCGTCAAAGGGCGTGTAACGGCTGGCGAACAGGGTCAGGCGCTCATCGTCGATGTTCCTGGCCCCGCCATTCAGGTTGAAATAGAAATGGTTGGTGAGGTTCATCACCGTGGGCTTGTCCGTGGTGCCGCGATAATCCAGCACCAGCGTATTGTCGGCCCGCACGGTATAGGTGACCGTCACCGTGGCATTGCCGGGAAACCCGCCCGTGCCGTCCGGATCCCTGATGGTGAGGGACAGGCTCGGCTCCGGCCCGTCATGCGCGACCGCATCCCACATCCGTTTCTGAAAGCCGTTTGCACCGCCATGCTGGATGTAACTCCTCGCCGGCTGGGGCGCAGCACCCGGGGCGGCAGGCCTGGGCGCCGGCGCGGGCTGTTCATAGATCTTGCCGGCGACGGGGAATTTGAACGAGAGGCGGTTGGCGTAGCGTCCGATCAGGGCGCTGTAGATGCCGCCTTTTTCGTAAGACGCGAAATTGTCGTAGCCCAGCACCACATTGGTCGGTTTGCCATGACGGTCCGGGACCATCAGGTCCACCACCACACCACCGAAATTGGTGATCCTGGCCACCATGCCGCCCTTGCCGGTCAGGGTGAAGAGCCGGACCTTTTCGCCCTTCTGGGTCGTGCCCCAGTCCAGGCTGCTGATTCCGGCCCGGGCCGTCTTCATCCCGGGGGCTTTGGAAGGCGCCGCCGAGACCTGGGCGGGCAGAAGCGGCGGCGCCACGATCATGGCGGTAGCCAGGAAGAAAGCACGGAAATTCATCTATCCCTCCAATTGCATTGCGGCCGGATTTTCTTGTTTGGCGGCGTTCCGCGCGGCTTACTTCAGACGCGCCTGGATCTTGGAAAGGCCCGCACTGGCGCAGGCCTCATCGGTGTTGTTTTGGGCGCCAGCAACGGTAATCGCGCCGATCATGTCGTTACCCACGATGATCGGCACCGCGCCCGGATAGCCCACCGCCACATCGCCGGCAATGCGGTTGGCAATCACCGGATCGGTGCGCGCAAGGCCGCGGGCGGCGGAACTGGGCTTGCCGGTCATGTAAGGCGTGACGGCCTTGCCCTTCAGCAAGCGCAGCGAACGCATGCCCGCCGCGTTGGGACTGATCAGCACCACGATCTCGTTGGCCGAATCCGTCACCTGCACGCTGATATCCTGGTTGTCGGCCTTGCAGTGGTTTATCGCCTCCAACGCGGCCTCCACCGCCAGGTCATAGGCCGGGCCGCGGGCCTTGGGGCGTTCAACATATTCGGCTGGGGTGGGCGGCCGTGGGATGCGCACCGCCTGTGCGCTGTCCGCAGGCGGACTCGCAGGTTGCGCACAGACGGCGGCAGCCAGCAGGCCCGTGGCGGCCATCGTAATCACCGGGATGCGAAGCATGTTTGTTGTCTCCCCTACCTTAGGCCCGATGCCTGTGCACCGGCTTGCCCGCCTTGTTTTCTTCCAGCAGCCGCCCCCGGACCTGCCGCAGGGGCCATTGAGACAGATAGGCTGGCGGCTGGCAAATTCGCGAACGTTTTCCCGTTCAAGGCAGGGAACGGGATCCGGACCGCCGGTCCTAAAGGTTCAGCGATACGGCACTCTTGCCGCGCGCGGCAAAGACGGCAAGAAAGCCGTCCTTGGTCCAGGTAAATACCGGGTCGCCAAAAGCCTCCAGCTTTGCCGAAACGACAAATTCGCGCCCCTCCGGCCTGGCCAGAAGTGCCGCGACCTGGCGCTCGAGCCGATCGATGCGATCTGCTTGCGGGAATACCAGGTGCGATTGCAGCGCGCTGATGAACGCCGCGCCGGAAACCGTGCGCATGGCGCGAAACATCAAATTGGCGCTGTCGATGTCATAGTGCAGGTTCACGATCCGAACGGTTTTCCGGGCGGACTCAAAGACGGGCCTTCCCCTGAGATAGACACCGGCGCATGACGCGAACCAGCCAAAGGGATCCCAATCCGGATCGGCACAGAATCGGGTGAAGACGACAATGTCCTGCCCGGAGGGCAGGATCGACAGGCCGGAGAATTTCAGCGTCAGGCCCGAAAGATGGAGCGGCTTTTTCTCAAGGGTGGCGCGCGCCAGCCTTGCAGCTTCCTCATAGGAAAGCATGACGGGAACAGAAAAGGAAAAAGCATCCGAAGGGGCCGCGTGGGTGTCGGCCAGAGGCAACGGGGCAGGCACATTGTCCGGAGGCGCCTCCTGCACGGCGACATGCGCTTGGGCGCCCACCCCCAGGGAGATGGCGACGGCGCCGTTGCGAAGGCTCGGTTGCGAAACGCTCAATTGCTTCGGCCGCAGCACGAGCCAGGCCACCGGCGACTTGGCGACCTTGATCGGCCTGAAGGCAGCCGCCCAGAATTTTGCAATGGCGGCTTTCAGCGGCAAGCGGCCGATCTGCTTGTCCATGGACCGCCAAAGCGGCTGGGAAAACGCCGCCTGATTGTGGTTCCAGATCGGTGCGACGTTGGTGACGATCGGTCCCAGGCGCAGATGCCCATCGTCAAGATCGACGGTTCCGCCGGTCTCTGCATGCAACTGCATATCGGGCGATATTGCCAGCCTGGCGTGCGCGAGCACGCGCCCCCGGCCTTGCGCCTGCGCGCCCAGGAACGACAGCAAGCCCTTGCCGGACAATTTCGCATGCGTTTCGAACGGCATGGTGACGCTCAAAACGCCGTCACCAGCGCTGATGGACGCCGAACCGCTTCGAATGGCTTGCAGATCAAGCCGGCATTGGCTGAAGCCGCAATTCACCGGCTGATCCCGCAGATCCGCGATCTGATGTTCGTGTGTGTCGTCAAAACAATTGGGACAACTGAGGGCGTAGATTAAGGGAGCATTGGCCTCATCTGTTGGTTGATCTTAAGCGGCGATCTTTTGGTGAAGCAAGCGTCTTTGAGTGATTGTGTTTCGTT
>Ga0316232_1001239_pt1 | contig 32422 bp, 26 predicted proteins | sample TBHtaG_FD_206006 | JGI IMG/M metagenome (GOLD analysis project Ga0316232, IMG submission 206006) | Freshwater microbial communities from Trout Bog Lake, Wisconsin, USA - TBH18025_13 | ecosystem: Environmental > Aquatic > Freshwater > Lake > Hypolimnion/Profundal zone | place: USA: Wisconsin... | reverse complement strand
GGCGTATCCTGATTCAAACAACCCGCTCCCAAGGCCGGCAACATTGGCTAAGGGGTCCTTCAAAGGCTCGAATCCTCACTTAGTGCCTGCGACAGAAAACCGGGGCGGATCACAAGTGACTTGAGTTTTCACCATGCTTGGTCTAGAAATAGGTAGGACATCAAGGCAATACGGAGGCAGTGGATAACTTACATCTTGGCCATGAATATACTTCAACCTGAGCAGGCCCTTCGAATTGTGCGGAGTTACTGGATGGACGACAAGAAGTTCTCATCTCTGGGCGCCCGTTCCGTATCTTGGCTCGTTAATGTTCAGCCTCAGATAGATCAAGGAATTCTAGGGTCACGATCGTCGATTTGTAGAGCCTGCTGATTCGCTGCATGGCTGTACCATTTATAGGGGAGTTCTTCAAATTGAGTCTTGTTAACAAAAAAATTCTTGTAACTGGTGCTGATGGTTTTATCGGGTCACACTTGGTTGAGGAACTGGTCAGACGGGGGCATGACGTAAGAGCCTTTGTATTTTACAATTCATTCAATTCCTGGGGTTGGCTGGATCAGGCCGAGGCTGACATGAAAAAGTCGCTGGATGTCTTCGCCGGGGACATCCGTGATCCACACGGGGTCAGGCAGGCAATGAAGGGATGCGACGTGGTGCTTCATTTGGCTGCACTTATCGCCATCCCCTATTCATACCACTCTCCAGATACCTACGTGGACACCAACGTAAAAGGTACCCTTAACGTGGTGCAGGCTGCACGTGAGTTGGGTGTTCAAAAGGTGGTTCACACCTCCACCAGCGAAGTCTACGGTACTGCGAAATTCGTCCCCATCACAGAAGAGCACCCGCTTCAAGGACAGTCTCCGTACTCCGCATCTAAAATAGGCGCCGATCAGATGGCCCTATCCTTTTATTCCTCTTTCGCAACGCCAGTAGCGGTCATTAGGCCATTCAATACCTATGGCCCCCGCCAATCCGCTCGGGCTGTGATACCGACGATCATCACCCAGATAGCGAGCGGGGCAAGAACGATCAAGCTCGGCTCGCTGCACCCAACCAGGGATTTTAGCTTTATAAGCGATACCGTCGCAGGTTTCATCGCCGCTGCTGCGTCGGAACGTTCGATCGGCACCGTCATCAACCTCGGTAGCAATTATGAGATCTCAGTAGGGGACACTGTTGCACTAATCGCAAAAATTATGGGTGTAGCCATAGAGATCGAGACAGATGACATTCGCCTTAGACCCGACAAGAGCGAAGTCGAGCGTCTATGGGCGGACAACCGCAAGGCACTTGAAATGATCGGGTGGAAACCAAGGTACAGTGGCAAGGACGGCCTGGAGCGTGGGCTCTCAAAAACCATCGAGTGGTTCAGCATTCCCTCCAACTTGAGTTTTTACAAAGCTGAGCGCTATAACATATGACAACATCTCTGAACATACCGCATATTATCAAAGCTATGCGCACCATCCTTCCTGAAGAATGTGGCCCCATCGCACTGCACGAGCCACATTTTAGCGGTAATGAATGGAACTACGTAAAAGAATGCCTCGATACAGGCTGGGTATCCTCGGTTGGGAAGTATGTTGACCGCTTCGAGGAAGAGTTGGCGGTTTACACCGGGGTAAAACAAGCGGTTTCCGTAGTCAATGGTACAGCAGCGTTGCATGTCTGTCTTCTGCTTGCAGGAGTCAAACCCGAAGATGAGGTCCTCTTGCCGGCCCTGACTTTCATTGCCACGGCCAATGCCATTTCTTACTGTGGAGCGGTCCCACATTTTGTCGACAGCGATGAACGGACCCTTGGAGTGAATCCCCACAAACTCGCAAAATATCTTGAAGAGATCGCCGAATTGCGTGGCGATGAATGCTACAACCGCTTGACCGGACGGAGGATAAAGGCACTAGTCCCGATGCACACTTTCGGCCATCCGGTCGACCTTGACCCACTCGTGGAACTGTGTAATTCCTTCCAATTAGACCTAATCGAGGATGCTGCCGAGTCTCTAGGCTCTTTTTATAAGGGACGCCATACAGGGCAGTGGGGCCTGCTGTCCGCCTTGAGTTTTAACGGTAACAAGACTATTACCACCGGGGGAGGTGGAGCAATTCTCACAAACGACGAGGAACTTGGGCGGTTGGCCAAGCACATCACCACCACTGCAAAAATTCATCACCATTGGGAATTTAACCATGACATGATCGGCTATAACTACCGCATGCCCAATATAAACGCCGCGCTGGGGTGCGGGCAATTGGAGCAGTTGCCTGGATTTATCGCTGCCAAACGTGAACTTGCTGAGTTATACAGCGAAGCATTCACCGATGCCCCCGGTGTTCGGTTCTTTCATGAACCCGAAAACAGCCGTAGTAACTACTGGCTTAACGCCTTGCTGTTAGATGAAGAAAACGCAAGTGAGCGGGACGTACTGTTGCAGGCTACTAACGAAGTAGGGATCATGACACGACCGTGCTGGAACCTGATGAGTGAGCAGAAAATGTTTGCCGGGGCCCCCTCTATGCAACTGGCATCTGCTCAAAGTATTTGTCGCAGGCTGATAAATATCCCCAGTAGCCCAGCATTAGTCCAGAAAAGCAAAGGGGCCCGATGAGATTGACGGAAGTCGTTATACTCGGGGGAGGTGGACACGCCAAGGTAGTCTATGACTTGATTTTTGAGTTAGATCTCGCTGTCAAGGCTGTGGTCACAATTACCCCCACATTGGATCCCATTTTTGCACATCTCGAGCAATGGAACTCCGATGATGAAGTGCTTCGCTTTCAATCTAACTCAATTATGTTGGTCAATGGCGTAGGTTCAATTCGGGTGTCTGAGACAAGAAGAAGAATTTTTCTTTTCTATAAACAAAGATCATACCAATTTCACACGCTAATACATCCTTTTGCGAAAGTAAGTCGATTTGCGGAATTGAACGAGGGTGCTCAGATCATGGCAGGCTCGATCATCCAAGCAGGCTGCTTAATCGGCGCTAATACCATCATCAATACCAAAACTTCAGTTGATCATGACTGCACCATCGGTGATCATGTGCATATCGCCCCCGGCGCGACACTTTCAGGGGGAGTGCGCATTGGAAACGGGAGCCACATCGGCGTCGGCGCAACGATCATCCAAGGTGTAAGTATCGGATGCAACGTAACCGTTGCCGCCGGCGCGGTCGTAATTCGGGATGTCGTTGATAACGCTTTAGTTAAAGGAGTTCCTGCCAGATGAAAGTTAACTGCCCACTTCGTAATCTCTGAACCCCATTGGACAAAATGGGCGGCTCCAGGGGAAGAACCCTAGCCTCTGAGCACTTTTGCTATTTATATCATTTCAATCCCAAATTTCCTTTTCTTCTTAGAGGAACATGACGATGGCGACGGCCCTGCTAACATGCGTATATCCAGGCGCAGAAGGGTTTGTGCCCGAATTTATCGCATCGCTCAAAGGGCAGAGTCGGAAGGATTTCACGCTGGTTGTTTTAAATGATGATGTCGCCGGATGCGATATGTTATTTAAAAATTCCACCATTACGACGCAAATCATTGTTGTGGAGGGTACCCCTGCGAAGATACGAAAAGCGGGGATCAAGTGGATATCGCGTAACGGATTCGACCTGGTCATTTTCGCCGATATCGATGACCGTTTTAAGGCAAACCGAGTCGAGCGGTCGATTTCACTATTGGAAGACTCCATTCTCGTTTTCAACGAGCTCGTTCTGTTCGGTGCAGGAATCATTGGCGAAGAACCAATGTACGCAGATAGGTTTTCCGAAGGAGAGCGTATCCGTGTAGATTCCCTCGTGACATCAAACTGTCTGGGGTTGTCCAATACCGCTGCACATGTAAATCAAATCTTTGAGGCTATACAAAACACATCGGATGATGTCGTTGCCTTCGATTGGGCCCTGTTCACAAGGGTGCTAACAGCGGGTGAAACTGCTCTATTTACTTCGAAAACCTGCACTTATTACCGCCAACACGGTGCCAACCTAGCCGTCACCAGGACGCTTACCGACCAGGACATCCGGAGGGGGGTCACTGTAAAAGCGCGGCATTATTCTGCCGTCAGCGACCTCGGGCCACAATTCCAAGACCTTGCCGTTAGCTTCGCCAAACTTGACGCCAAGATTAATGCCGAACCCGACTTTGCGGCGCTTTACTACTCAGCCGTCAGAGCCAAGGCCCCAGCAAAACCTTTATGGTGGGAAACCATACGCACAGCAAAGGAGCTTAATATATGAAGGTAGGAAAATATAGTATAGAAAATTTTAGTTCTCCCTACATCATTGCCGAGGTCGGATCTAACCACAACGGGGACATGGATCTTGCCGCTCAACTCATCCATGCTGCTAAAAACGCCGGTTGCCACTGCGTTAAGTTCCAGTCCTGGTCGAAAGACACCATATTCAGCAAGAATGTCTATGAGAATAATTACTTTCTCAAGGATGATTACCGCAACCGTTCGGATTTCACCCTGGAAGAGATCGTGGATAAGTTCAGTATCTCCGAGCAGGAGTTGCTTAAGATGCGGAACCTCTGCAATGAACTCGAAATTGACTTCTCAAGCTCACCCTTTTCTCGCCGCGAGGTAGATGTCCTCGTCAAAGACCTGGAAGCCCCTTTCGTCAAGGTCGCCTCTATGGACCTTAACAACTACCCCTTTTTGGACTACATCGCTCGCCAGGGGAAGCCGGTTATGCTCTCTACTGGGCTCAGCACCCTGTCGGAAATAGACCGGGCCGTTCAGACGATCGAAAACGCAGGTAATTCAGAGATCATCCTGTTGCATTGCGTCTCCATTTACCCTCCAAGCGATGAGATGGTGCATCTCAACAACATCGATATGCTACGCGCGAACTACCCCGACTACCCGGTCGGCTTTTCCGATCACACCATCGGCACCGCCATTCCGCTGGCCTCGGTAGCGAAGGGTGCCTGCGTTATCGAGAAACATTTCACCTTGGACAAGAACATGCCTGGATGGGACCACAAGGTGTCCGCAACCGAAGCCGAGATGAGAGAAATCGTGGAAGGATCCGGGCGTATCTCCAAGGCGCTAGGCTCATACCGGCGAGTGCTATCCGATGCTGATCACGAAAAAATCCCTGCATTCCGCAGAAGTCTCGTCGCAGCCCGCGACATTTCCGCGGGTAGCATAATTACCAAGGAGGATCTGGATAGCAAACGTCCGGGAACAGGGATCGAACCACAATACATGAACATGGTAATTGGCCGGGTGGCAAAGCGGGATATCCCCTTCGACAAGGTGCTAAGCCCGGAGGACTTCTAGCCGGATGCTTCAGGCCCTTCTTTTAGCGGCACAACGCCGCGAGGTTTCAGTGCAATGATTGCAATCGTACCAGCAAGGGGGGGGTCGAAAGGGCTTCCAGGGAAAAACATAAAAGAGCTCTTCGGGAAGCCGCTCATCGCCTACACCATAGAGGTGGCGCTGAAGTCTAGGTACATCGACGAAGTCATCGTTTCTACTGACGATCCAGATATCGCCACCATAGCGCATGGCTTCGGGGCGAAATGCCCGGGACTTAGACCCTCTGAGCTCGCACAAGATAGCAGTCGTGCCATCGACGTCTACCTCTACACGATCGAGCTTCTCAACAGTTCGCGCGTCGACCAGATCCATGAATTTGTCGTTCTTCAGCCGACCTCCCCCTTGCGCAGTGTCGAAGATATCGACGCCACCATCGACCTCTTTTACCGACACAAGGCAGACTCGGCTGTAACTTTTACCAAGGAATCCCACCCCATCTCATGGCATAAGAGGCTCGATATTGATGGAAGGATAATACCGCTTGATGGTGATGAGAAGTTACTGAATCGGCAAAACATCCCTGAGACTTACTATCCGAATGGGGCGGTTTACGTTTTCAGGTTCGAATTATTAAAGAAGTTAGGTTCTTATTACACCGATAACTCCTTTGCCCATCTCATGCCAAGCAATAGGTCTGTTGATATCGACACCATTGATGATTTCCTTTACGCCGAATACCTCATAGGGAAATTGTATGAAAAGTAGCATGGAAATGAAGGCAAGTACCACCTTTGAAGATGCCATCAAAGCTCTCGACGCCAACGGAAATGGCTTCCTGGCAGTCGTCGATAGCCAAGGCAAACTGTTAGGCATTCTAACCGATGGGGATATCAGGAGGGCTATCCTAAACAAGCAGACTGAGTTAAAGGAGATCATTAACCGCAATCCTGTAACGCTGAGTCATGAAATACCGGAACGGCAGGCAATTGCATTCTTGAAATCCATACGGAGAAGACACCTTCCCCTCGTTGACTCGGACAATAGGTTAAAAAATATTCTATTCCTTGATGATTTGGGATTCAGGGCTAAAAATAACCGCGTAATGATAATGGCTGGAGGTTATGGTTCAAGACTTGGCGCGCTCACCAAGGATACCCCGAAGCCTATGCTCCCAATCGGGAATAAACCAATTCTCGAGTACATCCTCAATCATTGCTACGAGCATGGCTACACCAATATCTACATCAGTGTGAACCATAAATCAGAGGTGATTAAGTCCTATTTCAAGGATGGCTCGCAGCTCGGACTCCATATCACCTACATTGAAGAAAAGGAGAAACTGGGGACTGCAGGCGCGCTGAGTCTCATAGAGGAGCAATTGGTTGATCCCCTGATTGTAATAAATGGGGATATCCTCACCACGCTCAGTCTTGAGGCATTGCTGGATTACCATGTAAACCTCAACTCGGATGCGACGATGTGTACCAGGGAATTCGAGTACCAGGTTGCGTATGGCGTTGTCAATCTAGACGGAACACGCATTACATCGTTGGAGGAAAAGCCGATCCAAAAGTACCTCATCAACGGTGGCATTTATGTCTTGAACCCCCAAGTTTTGAAATACATTCCCAAAAACCTGTATTTCGATATGACCTCCTTATTCCAGGCATTACTCAAAGAAGGCAAGAATGTGCATGCGCATTCCCTGAACGATTCATGGATTGATATCGGCCAAATCGAAGATTACGAGGCTGCCAAGAACAATTTTCAATTTAAATCCTGATTTATTCAAACCGGACCCAACACTCATGCTCGCTGGCGGAATAGATCACTTTGAGAAACCACGGGCCACTAATAGCTTCAGCATTATGAAGCAATTATATAGCAGCTACATGGTGCAGAGAATAGTGGTTGCTGGGATCATCTTTCTATCTTCCCTAGTTCTCGCGAAAACCCTAGGAACCGATCGATTTGGGCAGGTCGCTTATTACATGTATCTAATCAAATTTTTACTTTCGGGACAATTCGGGAGTGAGAGTGGGTTTCTATATCAACACTATTCCGTAACAGACACTTTAAATAGCAGCAGTTACCTTTCGATGTACTCGTTTCACCTCTGGTTGATCGCCATCCTGGTTTGCCTAGCTAGCATTTTCCTCGGGAGTGTTTATTTCTTTGCTGCCGTCGGTTTTGCCTTGTTGGTCCCATTCTTCTCGGCAGGGCCCATCCTGCGCATTAATAGAAGATTTGGTTCAACCTTACTCCCTGACTTGATAGCCAGTCTTGCTACCATGGCTGGGGGTTGCGCCTGGAGGATTTTCCCGCTAAAAGCTTTGGCAGGTAATCAGGGAATATTATTGGTTTCAGTGGTATTTATGATTTTTTCTTATCCTATTCTTTATTTCGTATATAAAAACATGAAAATTAAAATTTGCATTAAAATATTAAAAAATCCAGAAATCATTAGGCATTACTTTCGATTGATACGAGATGGCATCCCAATCTATTTGGCAACCTTGGCCTACATGGTACTGTTGATGGTTGACCGGTTCTTTCTTGAAAGATATCATAGCCATAAGTCATTAAGCCTTTATATGCTCGCTTTTCAGCTTGGAATTGGTGCCTCCCTGCCGCTAAGCGCACAAAATTTGGTCAGCACTATAGACATTGGTGAAACCAATCGGGATAATATATCGACACATAAAATATTACATCTTCAGTTGTCCCGCTCTATCACGATTGGAGTATTGACTTATTTCGGGTTGGTTGCCATCGCTTTTGTGCTTGAAAAGTGGTACCTCGTCGGATATGCTGGGTTAACGGTTCTTTGTGCCTCGCTGGGTTTTGGATTAATCCTGTTATACATATCTGGAAGCGTTACCCCAATACTTTTCTACCACGGTAAGCAAGGCATACTCACTTGGTCCATAATTTTTGTTGTGGGTCTTTCTATCGTCCACAACCTACTTGTTATCTATATGAAATGGCCTTCGTTGTGGGTTGCCTTTTTTACGGCGGGGTGGTTAGGACTCTACGCTCTTTTTGCCATATATTTAAGTTGGAACGTCCTTAAAAAGAAAGCATTTGGATGACCACAGTACTTGTCTACAGCAGGCCGGCGTGGCGCTCTTGGTGGTGGAAGGTAGCCGCACAGGCGTTCGAAGGGAGCAACCTCGTTGGATTGAGCGAGTTCAAACTCGCAGAAGACATCAACTTGATGGAGCATTTTTATCATTTTTGGCAAACTTTTAGCACGGATTTGAAAGATTCAGGGTTACCCCTTGAAGAAATCCGCCTCCGCTGTCGTCTACTCAATCAACTTCCCAAGCCGGTTGCTATTCGGATGATCGAATGCGCGTGGCAAGCAATTAACACCATCTTGGACCAAGTTGCGCCGCAATATGTCCTCTCGATGACCATCGACTCCTATGTTATGGACCTGATCGCGAGAGCCTGCAAACTCAGGGGGATTAAATTTATTGGAATTTCAAACTGTCCGATTCCCGGCTATTCGCTTGTATCCGAAAGAGGCGAGCACAACAGGGTACGTGAACCATCTTCTGCAGAAGTAGATCAGGTCCGTGAGATTTTGCTGGCTAATAACTTCAAGCCGAGATACATGATCGGAGACAAGCCATATTCAATGGTCGGTCACGCAAAGAGGGTTATCTATTTCAAGCTAAAAAAGTTGATAAATAGCATACAGCGTCTCGCTGATCCATATAATTACAACTTGATGGTACTACCATATGCCGCAGATAAAAAACATTTCCGAGACTGCCTAATAGATCAGTATTTCGACCATGACCCACTTAGGAAGTGGGACGAGTCACCCCTTCCAAAGCTATACATTCCACTCCACTTTGTACCTGAAGCGACAGTAAACTACTGGACCCACAACTTGGATTTCGTGGATTACGAAAACGCGTTAATCAAGGTGGCAAGGATTATGAGCAATAATTTTTCCATTCTCGCCAAGGAGCACCCTGCAGCTATAGGCACGAGGAGCACCTCTTTTTACAAGCGGCTAAAAAGTATCCCAAACTTGACGCTTGTGCACGCCGATTTCCATTCCATTGCCTTAATTGAGCGCTGCGATGTAGTATTGACTTGGACCGGGACTGTTGGGTTTGAATCAGCCTTACGGCAAAAAAAGGTCATAGTATTAGGAGATCCGTATTATTTTATGCCCGGCTTTTTCTCCAAGATTAGTGACTTTCCCGACCTCGAGGCGTTCCGGTTCTCAGTAACTAATGAATCAACAGATGTTAATAGGGAATCTTTGGTTGCCCATGTGCTCTCAGGTACGCTGCAAGGAACCTTTGGTCAGAAAGGGTACATGACGGATGACAATGCCCAAAAACTTGGAGAGAGCATTAAGTGTTTTCTCTTGGAAGCAATTCCAGAAACACGTGCGTAGTCGATATTAAGATCGGCCTTTTGGGGTAGAGGGCAGGTATGCCAGTTCCATGACACCAATAAAATTACTAATGCTAACATATGGGTTCACCTTCCTACTCAGGAGTTTCGGGGGGCTAAGGTACCAACCATTAAATGGAATAACTATCACGTTTTTTATTGGTTCTTTTATATCGTTTGTGCTTGGCTATCATACATTCAAGGTCGTTACCAATGGCCATTCCAGATGCGTCACTACGGCTACTCAGAAACAGACACAGGAATCTATCGATTCCCTGCTTCTGAAAAAAATAATACTGCTATGTGTTGCTTGGTTGTTCCTTTCTGTTTTGGATCTTTACTCACTGCGTTCATTCTATGAGTCCGGCTTTACGGAATCTCGCTATCTAAGGATGGCAGAAGGCATAAGAGGATCGATTACCGGGATATTGACATCCTTCTTAGAGGGATTTCCCATGATGGCGATCGCCTATGTTTTTTTAAAAAAGGACGAAATCGATTTCACTAAGACAACCAAGATGGTTATCGGCTTTTACATTGCCTCTGTAGCTATCAGTTTCAGTTCCGGGGGCAGAAACAGTGCAGCCTTCCAAATTATATTTTTACTATTAACAGGCCTGCTAAGGAAGGCTGGCAACAAAAGAGCATTCCCCATTTTACCTAAAGCGTTAAAATTTATTTTTGGGGTAACATTTATTTTTTGCCTACTTCTTAGCGCCTACCTCTTTGTTTCAAGAGAAGAAATGCGTGGCCGAGATGTAACGCTAGTTATTGGGAATCTTACATATTATTTTGATATTGATATACAGACAAACTTCTTGAGCAACTACCCTTCACTTCAGATTGTATATAGCATGCTTGTTTTTTATATAACACATTCGATTAATCAGTTGAATATAATGATAACATCCATGGCTGAGGTACACTATTATTATGGTGGATATAATTTTTACAAAGTAGTATTATTATTAAACAAGTTTGGACTAAATCTCCCCGATATTACATCCATCCTAGGAGACATGGATCAATCTGGTGTCTATATTGGGCTTCTGGGTTCTCTCTATTTGGATTTTGGTTACATCGGCACATTTATATTTCTCTTCCTATACGGGTTATTTGTGAAGATGTCCTGGGTATACGCATTGCACTCAAGAAAGATCGAATGGGAACTCTTGGCCATCTTCAACTTCTTAGTAATTATCTTTGCCCCTATCTATAGTGTTTTCAATATTGCATCCGGGTTTTCGTTTCTCATAGCAATTTGTTTTGTATTTTTGTTTAGGAGAAAGGTCGTCTTTTAAACCAAAGGTCTTGCGTTACTTACTATTTCGCTGAAGAAATTTATCTAACAAATGAAAAATTATTAATTAAATGATGAGCGAAGTGCATCCATTATGCTTTGGCAGGCAAATTCTCAAGGTAGTAGACTGAAAATGTTAGAATAATCGCTCATTGAACTGGAGGTATTCAGTTAACATTCATTCGTGAAGTCGGTGGCCACAGGCGTCCTCATCTCTGCTATCTCCGTAACGTCTATCCTCAGGTACAATTCCCCCTTTTACAGGTAAAAGCAGGTGCGACTTTTGATCCTCACCCAATACTACCCCCCCGAGCCTCATGTCATCCCGCATGAGATTGCGAAGGAGTTACAGTCCCGGGGGCATTTGGTAACCGTCGTTACCGGATTCCCTAACCACCCGCTTGGCAAGATTTTTGAGGGTTATCGCCAAAAATTTTTCCAATGGGATGAATTCGACGGTGTGCGAGTACTTCGGGTCCCTCTATTCCCGGATCATAGCCTTTCAACTATTCGTCGGATCACCTCCTATATAAGCTTCGCATTTTCCGCCTCCGTGTTTGCGCCATTGCTAGTTCCTTCAGTGGATGCCATCTTTGTTTATCACACCCCGTCAGTTGCCATCCCAGCCTGGTGGCTTGGAGTATTGCGCCAGATTCCGTTTGTTTTCAATGTGCAGGACATCTACCCAGAATCTCTGTCAACCCTGAGCATGTCAAATCACGGGCTTATCTACCGGGCGGTGGATGGTTTCGTCAAATGGGTGTATCGAAAGTCCACCGAAATAACGGTCATTTCGCATGGCTTCAAAGACAACGTTGTTTCCAAAGGTATCCCCGCTGATAAGGTACATGTGATCCGGACTTGGGCGGATGAGAATAACTACCGCCCAGTGGTGCAGGACCTCACCTTTTCTAGGCAGTGGGATTTCGAGGGCAAATTCAATATCGTTTACGCCGGGAACATGGGACTTCCGCAGGGGCTCAATAACGTAATTGAAGCAGCTGAGTTACTCGCTGATTTACCGGAAGTGCGGTTTGTATTCATCGGCGATGGAACCACTAAGGACGATCTTGTGCGGGCCACGCTAGAGAGGAAACTCACCAACATTGTGTTCATACCGCGCCAACCTGCTACACTTATGGCGAAGTTCTACGCTCTCGCGGATGTGTTGCTAGTCCATCTGATCGACGACCCTATATTTAGGATCACTATTCCCTGCAAGATGGTGAGCTACTTGGCGTGCGGAAAGCCGCTACTCATGTCTATAGATGGCGAGGCGGCCAAACTAGTTATAGAGGCTGGAGCGGGATTGGCTGTAAGGCCTTCGGACCCAGTCCAATTGGCGCGAGCGGTTCGGCAGTTCCACGCCATGACGACCGAGGAAAGGAACATTATGGGAGAGATGGGGAGGACCTATTTTAAACAAAATTTATCTCTGAGGGTCAGTATCGATAATTACGAGTTGACCTTTCAAAAGGCAATTTCCAACTTTTCGCAAATGTGACTTAGTCCTCTTTGAACCTTGCTGTGGGCAAATTACACTGTCTTGTCTGAATGAGGAGATTCCATGTTAAACGGCAATACAATTTTAATTACGGGGGGTACTGGTTCGTTCGGGAATTCCTTGGTCGAGACTCTTGTGAAGAGTCATAAACCCGAGAAGGTCATCATCTTTAGTCGCGACGAAAAGAAACAGCATGACATGAGGTTGGAATTCCAGAACCCAATACTGGAATTCGTGATCGGGGACATCAGGGACCCGGATAGCGTTTCCACCGCTATGAGGAACGTCGACCTCGTCTTCCACGCCGCTGCGTTAAAGCAAGTGCCTTCCTGCGAATTCTTCCCAATGCAGGCAGTACTGACCAATATCATCGGGAGCAACAATGTCATCAATGCTGCTATCAAGAACAAGGTTTCGTCAGTCATCTGCTTAAGTACAGATAAAGCGGTTTATCCTCTCAACGCGATGGGGATGAGCAAAGCCTTGATGGAGAAGGTTGCGCAATCGGCGACCCGAAATACGGAAAACGGCGGGACGAAGATCGCCTGCGTAAGGTACGGCAATGTCATGTACTCCCGAGCGTCTGTCATCCCTCTGTTTATTAAGCAGATTAAGGAAGGCAAGAGCCTCACTATCACCGAACCGAGCATGACGAGGTTTATGCTATCCCTGGAAAGCGCCATCGACCTGGTCATCTTTGCATTCGAGAACGCAAGCAGTGGCGACATTTTCATACGCAAGGCGCCCGCTTGTACCGTGCACGATCTGGCAGTCGCACTAAAAAATATATATAGTTCAGATGCACCCATTGAAGTCATCGGCATAAGGCATGGCGAGAAGATCTACGAGACCCTGATGACTATGGAAGAACTGCGGAGATCACAGGACATGGGGGACTATTTCCGGGTGCAGATGGATTCCAGGGATCTCAATTACAGCAAATACTACACGGAAGGGGATGTTGGTGAGTCGAGCAGCGACGACTATACCTCGCACAACACTTACCTTTTGAACATTAAAGAAGTCGAGGAATTACTTCTCACTCTGCCAGAGATAAAGGACGACCCGGAAAGGGTGCGCAAATGATATGCATGATCTACCGTGTGACACTGGTTCCTGGGAAGCGCAACGATTACCTGAATGAGTTCAGGCGGATCTCAACAGAGGTGCGAACGCAGAAGGGGTGTGTTGAATACGACATATTCGTAGATTCCACCGACCTAAGGTTCGACAATGTTAGACGTGACGATTTGGCCATGATCTTGGAAAAATGGGAGTGCATAGAAGATCTCCAAGAGCATTCTAGAAGCGAGGTGATGAACAGCTTCAGGGCCCGGACTAAGGACCTGAGGGTCGGTTCCGATTACGAGCTCCTGACTGCCCCCTGAACACATCCCGCAGGATGGGAGCTATTAATATGAGAATCGTAATTCTCGGTGGAACTGGACTGATTGGTCACAAGCTCTTTCACAAGTTGTCCCAAAGGTTCGACAACGTCTATTCCCTCATCCACAGGGCAAAGGCGGAGTTCACGCATTACGGGATCTTCTCAGGCGCCAACACCATCGAGCTCGTGGATGCGAGTGACTTTAGGGTGCTGGACGGAATTCTCCTTGCCCTGCAGCCGGAGGTCATCATCAACTGCATCGGTGTAACCAAACGCCATCCGGACGCGAAGAACCCAAAATCCTGTCTCATCTTGAATTCGTTGCTATCACACGTGCTGGCCGAGTGGGGGGTAAGACACAATGCCAGGGTAATTGTCTTCAGTACTGATTGTATATTCGACGGCAAACTCGGGAACTACACGGAGGAAAGCCTGCCCTCTGCAGAAGATCTTTACGGCCGTACCAAGTTCCTGGGGGAGGTGTGCGGCAGCAACTGCCTGACATTGCGAACATCTTTTATCGGAAGGGAGCTTTCTGCATTCACGGAGCTTTTAGAGTGGTTCATCGCGCAAAACAATAAAACGGTTCAGGGATTCACAAATGCTTTGTACACCGGAGTCTCTACGCTTTTCCTAAGCAACATTGTAGCCGATCTGATCGAAAAGCACAAGAACCTCTCGGGGCTTTATCACCTTTCAGGGGAGAGTATATCTAAGTATGATCTTCTATGCCTTGCCAGGGATGCCTTTAACCTCAACATCGAGGTAATTCCTGATGACAGCTTTGTCTGCCACCGTACCCTCTTGGGTGACCGATTCCGTAAGGTAACCGGCATCACGGTCCCCTCATGGCAGGATATGATGTCGCAACTTGCGCTTGACCGTGAACTCTACGATCATTGTTGAGGTGTTTATATGTTATACAATCCCCGTCCTACACTTTGTTTCAGATTTACTCTATGTCGAATCTCGAAAAAATTAAATTAAAATTTGTTTTGTGCATTAAGGTAAAAAATAGATCGATTTTTTTAAATCATCTCTAGTATTTGCCATCTAGCCTTACACCAGGAATTTAAAGGAGGTTTAGTGTGAAAATTGATGCCAATGTAGAGGCGGAGAAACCTGCCATGGACAAAATTCCTCAATTCAAATCTTACATCGATAAATCTGACTTTCGTTTCCTTGAGAGAGCCTTCGAGAATAATTACATCGCCGAAGGACCGTACGCAAAGGAATTCCACGACCGCCTACTGTCCATCATCGGAGCAAAATACGGTTGCTTTGCCTGCAATGGGACGCTTGCACTCTATCTCGCCATGAAGGCGCTTGGTCTCAAGTCGGGAGATGAGGTGCTGGTGCAAGACATTACCTTCATTGCTTCCGCTAATGCCGTTGAGATGGTGGGTGCTACTCCGGTCTTCGTTGATGTGAAATCCCATAGCGATTTGACCATCGACTTGAGCAAGGTAATCGTTACGGAAAAGACAAAGGCTCTCGTACTTTGCCATCTTTTCGGAACCGGATGCAGCAATGTGGAGGAGGTTCGATCCTTCTGCGATAAGCACAACCTGCACCTTGTGGAGGATGCAGCGCAAGCGTTGGCCATCAGGAACGCTGAGAAGCATTGTGGCACCTTCGGAACGGTAGGTACATTCTCCTTTTATGCCGACAAGACCATCACCACTGGTGAAGGTGGGTTTGTGGTCACGGATGATGAGGCTGTTTACGAGTCAATGCTCTACCTCAGAAACCAGGGGAGGAAACAGAGCGGCACGTTCGTGCACCCAGAGATCGGTTACAACTTTAGGATCACAGATATCCAGGCCTGTCTCGGCCTCTCTCAGCTTTCAAAACTTGACCATATCGTTTCTGAAAAGAACAAGATCTACGAAACCTACAAGCATTACCTGCAGGGCGAAGTCGAGTTCCTACCTCTGCGTGAAGATTTCAGCCACATCCCGTTCCGTGTCGTGGTTTTTGTTAATAATGCCGAGCGGACGATGACCAAAATGAAGCAAAATGGGATCGAGCCGCGTTCGGTATTCTACCCCCTACACAAGCAGCCTTGTTACGCCCATATGAATTACCAGGACGATAGCTTCCTGAACGCCAATAAATGTTTCGATACGGGTATCTGTCTACCTACCTGGGTAGGACTGACGGAGCGCCAAATCCAACATGTTTCCAACAGTCTGAAGGAAGCCATCAGCTGAAATGAAATTTAGGAACTAGTAGTTTGTTCCTCACCTTCCACTTGAGGTGGTTTTCATGAATGAAGCAACGGTACAAATCTTTAATGTACCCATCATTTGGTCCTTGTAAATCATTTTATTAGCCCTGATGCCAAAAATAGGGCTTTAAATTTTGGGAATGGGGAGGGTGCCAAACACAAGCCATTGGGGCATGAGGGCCTAGTCAACCTCTCCCTTGATATAATTTAATCCATTGGAGCAATCATGAAAGTTATGGCAATTGTAGGTACCAGACCGGAGATCATTAAATTGAGCCGTGTCATGGCTGAGATCGAAAAGCACATGAACCTTGTCATCGTGCACACCGGGCAGAACTATGATTTCGAACTTAACGAAATCTTCTTCAAGGACCTGGGAGTAAGAAAACCTGACCACTTCCTGAATGCTGTTGGGGATACCGTTGCGGAAACGATTGGGAAAATAATCGCCAGTGCTGACAAAGTAATTGAATTCGAGGCCCCGGATGCGGTCCTCCTATACGGGGATACCAATAGTTGCCTTTCCGTCATTTCTGCTAAAAGGAGGAAGATCCCCATCTTCCATATGGAGGCAGGCAACCGTTGCTTCGATCAACGGGTCCCCGAAGAGATCAATAGGAAGATCGTCGACCACCTAAGTGACATCAACATGCCGCTCACCGAGCATGCACGCAGGTATCTCATTGACGAGGGCCTACGCCCGGAAACAGTGATAAAGTCCGGTTCCCCAATGAAAGAGATTCTAGAGCACTATCGGCCGAACATTCTAAACTCAGATGTCCTTTCAACCCTTAAACTCATGCCGGGCGAGTACTTTTTGGTGAGCGCACATCGCGAAGAGAATATCGATTCGGAAGTAAACTTCGGCAACCTCCTTTCCTCACTAACGGCAATAGCAAAAAAATATGACAAGCCCGTCATTATCTCGACCCACCCGAGAACAAGAAAGAAACTCGAGGGGTTGGGGTCTCAGGAGTTCGACAGTCGGCTTCACTTCCTGAAACCACTCGGTTTTTTCGACTATGTAAGGCTACAGATGGATGCAAAGTGCGTCATATCAGACAGTGGTACCATCACTGAAGAATCCTCCATTCTTAACTTCCCAGCCATTACTATCAGGCAAGCCCACGAACGCCCGGAAGGGATGGATGAAGGAGTGCTAATCATGACCGGGCTAACCGCAGAGCGTGTCGTTCAGTCGATCGATATCGTGACATCTCAGTTCGAACCAGATTCCAGGGCGTTTAGGATCGTCCAGGATTACGATGTGGACAATGTATCCAAGAAGGTGACTCGCATCATCGTAAGTTACATCGACTACGTGAATCGAACTGTCTGGCACAAATAATCCGGCAGGCCATTTCTGGGTTTATTGGGGAAATACATACAGGGGATTGCCGCCCGCATTAATTCCTTCTAGTATTATATGGTTTAACTCATTAGAGAGATAGGGATCCTTTCGGGCCAAGGTCTGCAGAAGGCGGATGGCAACACGTTCAGAGGGGTGAAAGCCGTCAAAAAATTCCGAATCTTGAGCTGTTAATTTAGCAGGATTGCTGCAATCGAGGAATATGAAGCCGAAGGAAGCAAACAGTGGCTCAAGGCGATGCCCAAGCGTGCCGAGGTAACCATATCGCCGGGTGTCAACCATGGTCCGCCAGACCTTCGGAGCATAAGGCGTTATGGCGGCAACCACATGGATGTCCCTTCTTGCCGCAGATTCAAGGAAGGATGCGAGGTTTTCCAAAGCCCATTCCGCAGGGGTCTCGGCAAATTCAAACCGATCTGATCCGGTGGCAATCCGGTTGAGGGCATCTTGGAAACGATGTCCAGGCTCCAATCCTTCGTCAGGGTTGATAATAGATTTGGCATAGAGATATGACCCATCCCTCCGAAAGCCATTCCCATTGATGGATGCATTGAGGCCAATGCAATTGGAGGGGGCATTGAATAGAGCATGAAGAGTGAATTTTTTATGCCAATTGTCCTTGTATATTTGTACAAAATTATTGGAGATTAGTCCGAGGCCAGTGGCTGGAACGAGAAATTGTTGGTAATGCAGTGAGCCCTCATTGTCGTACTTGCCATTGAACCACTCCGGGTCCAGTGTTAGGATCAACAATTTCGGTTCATGGCCGGCGGGAATTTGGTCTAAAAAACATGTTAAATGGCTTACCTTTGAGGCACTGCCTCCAGCGTTGTAGAAAGTACCTGGATTTTTGAAAAAAATTGATCGAATCTGCATTGAACGTGAGCTTCCAACTACCAATATTTTAGGAATTTTCTTCTGTGTCCCGACTATTTTATATAAATAATCATTATTATTGTATGCAGGCCTATAATAAAACTCATCCTTGCTTTTTATTTGGCTGGAGATCACTGCAGGGATATCGATGCCTTTGAATTCCCCGGCCCTAAAGAGAACAATCAGTGGGAATCCAAAAACGACAAAAAAAGGTGAAAAGAATAGACAGATATCTCGAATTGGTCTAGTCACGGATGCCTCAGAATTGAAAGTAGATAAATTGTTGAGGACCAAAATTGCCTAACCGGATAATAAGCAGAATGGCAGCATAGTAGAGACCCCAGCGCACCCAGCGCGGCTGTCGACGCAAGTGTTCATCTCCGGTTCCACTGTACGCAAATCCATCGATAACCAAGAGTCCTGTCGTAATGGCAAACAGGGCTGCCAGATCTCGAAAGTCAAATCCTGTGGGCATAAGGGATGTCCGAATGGCGGCAAGGCAGAAGAGGTCATCCAAGTGCCCAGCGACCGTGGTGAATACGTGCCTAGCGTCAGCTATGGACTGGGACCTGAAGAATACCCATGCTGCGCAAGTTAGAAGGAAGGTCACGAGGGTCTGCCACACGGCTAGCAATCTGGGCCAGGCATCGGTTTTTAGTCGAGCATGGACCCATGTCCTGCTGTGTTTGGTAATGTTCGATAAGACTAAGAACAATCCGTTTAATGCACCCCAGACAATAAAGGTCCAATTTGCCCCATGCCAAAAACCGCTGATCATAAATGTAAAGAACAAATTGAACTGCCAACGCCCCCAAGATGTCCGACTGCCCCCGAGGGGGATGTAAAGGTAATCGCGGAACCAAGTAGAAAGCGAGATATGCCACCGACTCCAAAATTCTGCAACGGACTTAGAAAAATATGGCTGTTTGAAATTGGTCATTAGGCGGATTCCCATGACCCTGGCAGCGCCGACAGCAATATCGGAATAACCTGAAAAATCTGCATATATCTGAATTGCGAAAAAGAAAGTCGCAAGCAATAATGCTGGTGCTGTATGGATATGTGGATTGTCATATACCCGATTAACAAAAATAGCGGCACGGTCGGCCACAATTATTTTCTTGAGGAACCCTATCAGCATTAACTGCAGACCCCCGCGAAGGTCAGCATAGTCAAACTGGTATGGCCGATGGAGTTGGGGGAGCAAATTTTGAGGGCGTTCTATTGGTCCAGCGACCAGTTGGGGATAAAACATTACATAAAGAGCATATATGCCGAAGTGATGTTCTGCCTTCTGATGTCTGCGGTATACCTCAATTGTGTAACTCATTGCCTGAAACGTATGAAATGACAGACCTATGGGAAGCGCAAATCGAAGCAGTGGGCCCGTCCAAGCATAATGAAATGCCCGAGCCGTTTGCGTCATGTTCATGCTAATAAAATTAAAATATTTAAAAAAAGCAAGTACACTAATATTTGCAGCAATACTGGTTATTAAAAAAATTTTTCGATGATTATCATTCGCGTTTTCAATCATGATCCCGGCAAAGTAATCTATCACGATGGTGAATATTAAGATTAATAGATATACTGGAATAAAATATGAATAAAAATAACAGCTAGCGGCAAGAAGGAGAACCCATCGGAATCGGCTAGGCACGATGAAATAGCTCATTGTCACTAGCGGGAAAAACAGTAAAAAAGCAAGAGAGTTAAAAAGCATATTCTGTCACCTATAGATCCGTTACACTCATAGCTAGGCTGAACAAGTTGGGTGAAAATTTATACAAGTCTAGCAAAGTTCCAATGAGAACACTCCAGGGGCCGGAAGAATTCCCTTGGGACGGATTTGCCACGTGAACACACTCTACTGAGTTTCTAAGAAATTCCAGACCGTTCAGCCTGAAGCTGAACCTCCCGAGCCAGATACTATAACGCAAGGATTACGGGAGGTTCTTGAATGGGGGCATGCCAGCGAATTCTGGTGACGGGCGCGAATGGATTCATCGGCTCAGCGCTGACAAAGGCAATGATCAGTGAAGGACTTCATGTTCGTATGGCAAGCAGAACGTGCCCTTCGGACATGGAAATTTTGGGCGGGGAGTGGGCCCCATTGCCTGATCTGGCAGGGCCGGTGGATTGGACACCGATTCTTGAAGGCATGGATACAGTCATTCATCTGGCTGGGATGGCACATCGTTTCGAATCTAATGTTGTTAGCGATTGGGGCCTTTACGATCGCGTGAATCACTTGGCCACAAAGTCCTTGGTGTCTGCCATTCTTGGACATCCAAGTGTGAAGCGGTTCTTGTTCATGAGCACATGCCGAGTCCATGGAGATGCCTCAGTTCTTCCAATTCGGGCTGATTCTCCGATTACACCCGTGACCCCCTACGACAAGAGCAAGGCCGATGCCGAGGCCGCAGTGGCATCAGTTCTGGGTTCAAGTCAAATCAGGTGGGCGATCCTGCGTCCCGTGGTTGTGTATGGTCAGGGGAACCGGGGCAACATGGCCCGCCTCGAAGGCCTATTGCGGCACCATATCCCAATTCCGGTGGGGTGTGTGCCGAACTGCAGAAGTTTCTTGTTCATAGGTAATCTAGTATCGGCTATACGGACGTATGTAACGAGTCCAAACCCACCCACTGGTCGTGCCTGGATTGTGTCAGATGAAGAAGTGGTGTCTACCGAGACCTTGGTGCGGACGATGTGTATGGTTGGGGCGATGAACCTACCTGCCAGGGTGGTTCATCTGCCTGATTGGTTGCTGGCTTGGACGGCAAGGGCTGGTGATATTTTCGACCGCCTAGGTCTACCTGCACCTTGGAATAGCGAGGTAAAAGGGAAACTCCTAGGCAATTTCTATGTGGACTTGGAGTCAATCAAACAGGAGCTGGGCTGGCAACCACCGTATACCCTTGAAGAAGGCATTCGGATAACGTTTAGTGGTTGAGCCACAGCGGACCTTTCTATGATGGTTGTGTAGTCCTTGCTAGAAGTAGGTGTCGATTTAGCAAAATTAAAGCAATGATATAAAGAATAGCCTGTCCCAGTGTTAACCATGGCCGGTCTGCCAGGAAGACAAAACCCGCAGCATTAAGCCAAAGAATGGAAGTTGCCTGCAGCGCATTTCCCCTGGTCAATGCCAACAAGTGATGGGGGCAAGTGGCGGAGTCGGCGGTAAAGAAGGACATCCCTAGCCGTTTTCGCCGAACCAATCCCATAGCCACATCCAGGGAGATGGGAGCAGTAAATGCTAGCGCCATGAAGGGACTCTCCAACCCCCCGCCCCGAAGAACGCCCTCAGCAATAATGAATCCACAACCGAAACTCCCTGCATCTCCCATGAAATGTTTTGCCCTGGGCCAATTGAAAACCAAAAAACCAGCGAGGGCCCCTAGGGCGATGCGAGTATCCACCCCGCGAAGGTATAGGCCGAACATTACGATAAAGGTGAACCCGCCCATGTAACCGTTGATGGCATCCTCGATGTTCAGCGCATTGGACACAGCCATGAACCAAAAGGTGATGAGAACGAAGGCCCCTGCTAAAAAGAGGGGCGATGTAATCCAAGCATGAGGCAGCCAAGGGATTCCAGTGGCCCTTAGGACCAGAATCCATGGCCATGCAGCCAGTGCGGACATGGACAAGAAAACCAAAAATTTCTGCCTTGGCTGGAAGCTGAAGCGATCATCCAAGGCGCCTACGGTGATGAATCCCAGACCTGCAATCCATGTCTGCCAGGGCAGGCCAAGCCTAGGTGCCCAACCAAAAACCTGAGAAAAAACAACAACCCCTCCTCCCAACACCATAGCAAGGCCACCAGTGCGTGGGGTTGGGAGGGTGTGAATTTTTCGGGAGTTCGGGATGTCAATGAATCGCCAATCTACTGCTTTGCGAACCAGCAAGAGGCTCGCGCTTATGGTCGCCAGCATGGAAATAAGCGGGAGTAATACTTGCGACATTTTGGAGGATCCGATAAAAATAGCCTTGAAATCAATGGTAACCGGAGCTTGAGTCAGCACGATCGCCTTTCTTGTACACAAAAAGGAGCCCTGGTTACAGGACTCCTTTTGTTTAGTGATTTTATTTGTCTAAGACCGTCTGGTAGGACGGGGCCGCCGGGGTCGATCGTCGTGGCTGGGAGCCTCGCCTTCAGGCGCGATATCGGCGCCTTCGGGCTTGGGGATGAGGGCTTTGCGGCTGAGCTTGATCTTGCCGCTCTTCTCGTCGATTCCAATGCACTTGACCATGACTTCCTGGCCTTCGCTCAGCTCATCGGAGGGGTTGGCGACGCGGTGATGGGCGAGTTCACTGACGTGCAGCAGTCCATCGAGACCGGGAAGGATGGTCACGAAGGCCCCGAACTCGACCACCTTGGCCACCTTGCCCAGGTAGGTCTTGCCAACCTCGGCGGTCTGGATGAGGTCACCGATCATGCGCAGGGCGACCTGCAGCTTCTCCTGGGTGGGCCCGGCGACCTGGCAGAGGCCGTCGTCGTCGATGTTCACTTCGCAGCCGCTCACATCGATGATGTTGCGGATGGTGGCGCCGCCCTTGCCGATGACGTCGCGGATCTTCTCCTTGGGGAGCTGGATGCTGTGCATCTGGGGGGCGTTGCTGGCGAACGACGCGCGGGGCGCCGCCAGTACCTTGCCCATGAGGTCCAGCAGGTGCAGGCGGCCCGCCTTGGCCTGGTCCAGGGCCTTGGTGAGGATCTCGGTGGTGATGCCGCCGATCTTGATGTCCATCTGGAGGGCGGTGATGCCCTTCTCGGTGCCGGCGACCTTGAAGTCCATGTCGCCGTAGTGGTCTTCCTGGCCGGCGATGTCAGAGAGGACGACGTAATTGTCACCATCGCTAACGAGGCCCATGGCCACGCCCGCCACCGGAGACTGGAGCTTGATGCCGGCGTCCATCAGGGCCAGGGTACCGCCGCAGATGGTGGCCATGGACGAGGATCCGTTGCTCTCAGTGATGTCGGACACCACGCGCACGGTGTAGGGATTCTCCTCCGGGGTGGGGAACACCGCGAAGATGGAACGCTCCGCCAGCATGCCGTGGCCGATCTCGCGGCGCCCGGGCCCGCGGTTGGGCTTGCACTCGCCCACGCTGTAACCGGGGAAGTTGTAGTGCAGGTAGAACTTCTTCTTATACTCCTCTTCCAGGCCGTCGATGATCTGGGTGTTGTTGATGGTGCCCAGGGTGGCCGTGACTAGGGCCTGGGTCTCACCACGGGTGAAGAGGCAGCTGCCGTGGGCCGCCGGCAGAACGCCCACCTCAATGTTGAGGGGCCGGATCTGGTCAAACTTGCGGCCGTCCAGGCGCACCCCCTGCTTGAGGATGGCGTTGCGGAAGAGGGTCTCCTTCAGCTCGTCAAAGCAGGCGACCAGGTCCTTCTTGAGCTCGGGCTTGTCGGTGCAGAACTGAGCGCTGGCCTCCTTCTTCAGGAGGTCGATGGCCTTGTAGCTCTCGATCTTCACCTTCATGGTGAGGGCCGAGAAGAGCTTCTCGGCGAAGGCGGCGGCGACCTCCTTGTAGAGGGCCTCGTTGCGATCGGCCTTAGCGGCGGCCACCTTGGGCTTGCCCACCTTGGCCTGGAGATCTTTCTGCAGCTTTACGAGGGTCTTGATCTGCTCGTGGCCGAAGGCCAGGGCCTTGACCATGTCGGCTTCCAGCACTTCCTTGGCCCCGCACTCCACCATCACCAGGGCGTCGGCAGTGCCGGCCACCAGCAGGTCGATGTCGCTGTCCGCACGCTGCTCGACGGTGGGGTTCACCACCAGCTGGCCGTTGACGCGGCCCACGCGGACGCCGCCCACGGGGTTCACGAAGGGGATCTCGCTGATGATGAGGGCTGCGGAAGCACCCACCATGGCGAGGGTCTCGGGGGCGTGCTGGCCGTCGTAGCTGAGCACTTGGGCGGTGATCATGGTGTCGCCGTTGTAGCCCTCTTCAAAGAGGGGCCGCAGGGGACGGTCGATGAGGCGGCTAGTAAGAGTCTCCTTGGTTGTGGGACGGCCTTCGCGCTTGAACCAGCCGCCGGGGATCTTGCCGGCGGCCAGCACGGGCTCGCGATAGTCCACGGTGAGAGGGAAGAAGTCGATGCCTTCCCGGGGGGTGCCGTAGCACACGGCCACGAGGACCATGGTGTCGCCCTGGCGGACCACGACGGCGCCATGGGCCTGCTTGGCGATACGGCCGGTCTCAATGGAGATGGGCGTATCGCCCAGGTCCGCAAAGACCGTGGTGGGGTGGAATTTCAATGCATTCATGAAGGCTCCAGGGCCCTCGGGCCCTTGTGGCTCCCCCAGATCCCGGGCACGGCCCGGATCTCCCGCGATCGCTCCATGAAACCCTTCCGCCGAGTCCTGGATCAGGAGGGGGAGGTGGGCTTCCTGCAGAGGTCGCCGCCGAAGGGAAGCAGATGAAATCGGCTTGTTTAGCATATACTGAAAAGGTGTGGCAGAGTACACTTGGGTTTTGCAACAAGATCGTATAAGATCGAGAATCGAACCAATACCCCCCAATAGCCAATTGGGTTAATTTTGCACAATTCCACGATTCTCAATTTTTGGCTCGTGGCTATAAGCCATTATTTAACAATACATTAATGGTGCATCTATGTCTCAGTCGTTTGATACAACCAAACGAATCATCGATGTCCTCGTAGGGTCGCTAGGGCTTATGGTTGGTGCGCCTATCATTATGCTGGCTGCATTATCTGTAAAGATAGATTCCAAAGGACCTGTATTCTATAGAAGTCGCAGGGTTGGCCGCCATGGCCGCGAGTTCGATCTATTCAAGCTAAGGACCATGCAAACTAAGCAAGAAAATGGTTTCCTTTATGTGACCTCTGCTAAAGATGATCGGATTACTCGGGTGGGACGATTTCTACGCAATCTGAAGATCGATGAACTACCTCAATTGCTGAACGTTATACGGGGAGATATCAGTCTGGTTGGACCACGTCCAGAAGCGCCCCGTTACGTCGCCGCCTTCCCGGAGATGTTCGAAAAAATACTAATAATCCGGCCTGGACTCAGTGATCGTGGGACCCTTGCCTATATGGATGAGGAGTTCTTGCTTTCAACCGAAGAGGATCCTGAAGCTCACTATATGGAAGTCATCTTACCTGCAAAGATTGCATTGAACTTGAAATACATTGAGAACAGAGGTCCCATCGAGGATTCCAAAATGTTTGTTCGGACGTGCATTGGAATTGTTCGCCGGGTAGTAATTCATTTGAGGCGGGCGATTCAATGACTTCTTTTATACCATTTACATATCCAGACATAACAGAACTCGAGTTAAAAGCAGTAGATGAGACTCTTAGATCTGGATGGCTTACCACGGGAACAAAGGTAAAGGCGTTCGAGGAACAATTCGCGAAGGCTGTGGGAGGCCGGTACGCCGTAGCGGTCAACTCATGCACAGCAGCACTCCTTTTGGCACTGGAGGCGGCTGGGGTTGATGCCTCTCACGAGGTCATTATTCCGACCATGACATTCTCGGCAACAGCTGAGGCCATCTGTCACTTGGGTGCTCGCCCTGTGCTGGTAGACGTCCGCCCCGAGAATCACACGATCGATCCAGAAGCGATAAGGCGGGCCATTACCTCACGAACAAAAGCGATTATTCCCGTTCACCTTGGTGGCCAGGCATGCGAAATGGAAGTGATCTGCAATCTCGCACGTGAGCACAAAATACAGGTGATTGAAGATGCGGCCCATGCTTTTCCCAGTTCCTATCGGGGTCAGCGCATCGGGAGCATAGGAGACCTTACCTGCTTCAGTTTTTATGCGACTAAACCCCTCACGACTGGCGAGGGAGGAATGGTGGTGACGAACAACGAACAATTGGCGCATCGCATCCGGCTGATGTCCTTGCACGGAATTTCTAAGAATTCCGGGGAGTGGCCGGCAGAAGAAGCACCTTGGGATTATAGGGTCATGGACTTGGGGTACAAATACAACATGACGGACATTGCCGCGGCCATGGGAATCGTACAACTCAATCGCACGGAGGAAATGCTCGAAAAACGCCGGCTGATCGCAAGCTCATATATTCGAGATCTTGGGACGTTGGGCAGCATTGAACTTCTTGAGGTTCAGAACTTCAAAGAAAATTCTTGGCATTTATTTATCATGAGGCTGCGCCAGGGGGCGCTATCAATCGGAAGGAACCAATTTATCCATGAACTCTACTTAAGGGGAATTGGGGCATCGGTCCATTACAAGCCATTGCACTGCCATCCTTATTACGAACGCAAGTATCTATATCGTGCGGAAGATTTTCCGGTGTCGATGGACCTTTATGAGCGGAGCATTTCACTGCCCATTTTTTCAAAAATGGATGATCTGGAAATCCACAGAGTTATACAGGCAGTTCTAGACATTGCTAGAATTTTTCGCCAATAAAATATGTTCCTAAATAGCAATTATTTTGTGATCTAAAAAATAACCCTCTGGTCAAAGTCTAAGCCTCGCGGATGCCCGGGATGTAGATAAGGTGGGAGCCAGAAGTTCGCCGGTCTGTGAGGGGTGCTCCGTGCCGGCCGAGACCCGTGGGGGAAGGAGAATAAGACGGCACTAGCCTTTGAAGCCAATGGAGTATCTGGGTCTGGCGGATGCCTTCCTTCTCCCTGGCAGCCATGCACAGGGCACCAACTCCTTCTTCGATCAGGTGTTCATCCATGTCTTCGGGGTCCGCATTGAACACCTTGGGATGCACTTCAGAAGACTGGTTTTCATTCATGGAGAAAAGCTCCTCGAAGAGTTTCTCTCCCGGGCGGATGCCGCTGAACTCCAGGTCGATATCCCGGCCGACCACCAGGCCGCTGAGGCGGGCCATGTCAGTGGCGAGATCCACGATGCGAACCGGGTCACCCATGTCCAGGACGTACACCTTGGCCGTGTCGCCAAGGATGCCGGCCTGGAGGACGAGTTGACTGGCTTCGGGGATGGTCATGAAGTAGCGGGTCATGTCGGGGTGGGTGACGGTGAGCGGTCCTCCTGTGCGGATCTGCTCCTGGAAGATCGGGATGACGCTGCCCCGACTGCCCAAGACGTTCCCAAACCGGACACTGACGAAGCGGCTGCCTTCAGGGGCCTGGCGGGCAGCCTGCACTACCAGATATTCGGCGATGCGCTTGGTGGCCCCCAGCACGTTGGTGGGGTTGACTGCCTTGTCCGTGGAGATATTGACAAAGGAATGGGTGCCAGCCGAGCGCGCTGCCCTGAGGACGTTCAAGGTACCCAGGATGTTGTTTTCCACGGCCTCTTCGGGATGGGCCTCCAGGTAGGGCACATGTTTGTGGGCTGCGGCATGCAGGACCACCTGGGGTCGCCACCGCTCGAACACCTGCTGGAGGCGGGAGGTGTTGCGTATATCGCAGAGCTCCAGGGAGAGCCCCTGATTGGGGAATTCGGCCCTCAGGCTGCGCTCGATGTTCCAGAGGCTGTTCTCGCCGCGTCCCAGCAGCACGATCCTGGCGGGGCGGAAGGCCGCCACCTGCCGGGCCAACTCGCCGCCGATGGAACCGCCTCCGCCCGTGATCAGGACGACAGAATCCTGGAGAACGAGGCTGAGGGAAGTCTGGTCCAGGTACACGGGCTCGCGGCGCAGGAGATCGTCGATGGAGATGTCCTTCAGCTCGGGTTTCCAGCCCCGGGTGCCAAGCAGGTTGAACAAGCCGGGAACAGTCTTGACCTCGGCCTCGGCCGAACGGGCCACATCCGCCAACTGGCGGATCACGGACCCCGGGGCGCTGGGGATTGCCAGCACCACTTGGGTGATCGCATGATCCCTGATCAGGTCACGAAGCATCGGTGAGGGGCCCAGCACTCGGATGCCCTGGAGGCGGATACCCTGCTTATCGAGGGCATCATCGATGAACCCGACGATCTGGATGCCGAGTTCCGGATGCCGCCTCAGTTCCTGGGCGATCATCAGGCCTGCCCGCCCCGCCCCGACGATGAGGGTACGGTGGAAGACGGTGCCATCAGGGGGATCTTGAGAGCCTAGGAGGCTGAAACCAAAGATCTGTTCATGGCGGGCCCGAAGGACAGCCCGAAGGGACAGCCACAGGCCCCCAGTAGTGAGTGCCGAGGCGGTGGCCAAGCCCAGGTCGGGAAGCAGGTGAAGCTCATGGATGACGACATGCAGGAAGATGCTCAGACACAACAGTGTGACGGTCGCCATGGCAATGCGAAGGGCGTCCCGGAAGCCGATAAGGCGGTAGTGCTGGAAGGTGATTTGGAAGGCGAGATTCACGCCCATGGCCAGGAAGGTCCACTTCAGGGCGCCCAGGGGTGTGGCCAGCGTGCCCCTGAATAATAATTGGCACACAACCCAAGCCCCCGTCGCCAGACCCCCATCCAGGATGACCTTCACACCCTGCCGAAGCCAAGGCTGGTCTAGTGCAGTTGGTGGTGGAAGTGCAGGGCGATAGGAAGACAGGGGGCTCATGGGAATGGCTCTCACGCTTAGGGCTAATGCGACAATGAAAAACGACAACCGAGGGAAGATTTCATTGGGTAGCTGAAATGGCTATGTCGAATATGTTACTCTTATTTTTTGCTAAAATTGTTTTATCCCTGAATTAATTGGAGATGTCATGCGATTATATCCCGTAGGCGCTGCTTTCTTGATGACTGCAGCCCTGTTCGCCCAACTCCCCCAGGGCCTAGATCTGCAGGCACTTAGGCAGGCTGCCATCCAGGGTGGGACGGGGACCGCGGATGCGATCCCCACGCGCGGCGCGATTCCCCCCGCCACCGCGACTGAGGATACTGCGCACCAGCGCACTGAGGACGAGAAGCTGGACGAGGAGATTCGTGAACTAAAGCGTCGGGAGAAGGGGCCACGCCGCTTTGGCGCGGACCTGTTCGCGGTTCGGCAGCGGGGCTCAGCGGCCACGGAAGGGGGTATCGCCGAGGATTACGTGCTTGGGACTGGAGACCGGCTGAACCTCAACGTGTTCGGCAGCGCCACCTTCGACCTGCCCGTGCAGGTGGATGGCCGCGGCGAGATCGTCATTCCCAAGGTGGGCACGGCCAAGGTGGGCGGGCTGACTCTGGGCAATGCCAAGTTGGCGGTGCAGGGGCTGGTGAGCCGGAACTTCTCCCGGTCCTCGGTGGATCTCCAGGTAATCAAGCTCCGCGAGGTGCGGGTATTCGTGCTGGGCGAGGTTTACAAGCCGGGCAGCTACCTGGTGTCGAGCCTCAGTTCCCTTGTGAACGTACTGGGCCTGGCGGGCGGCCCAACGGCCGTTGGTAGCTACCGAGACATCCGCGTCATGCGTGGCGGCCAGAAGGTGGCGGGCCTGGATCTCTACCCCCTGCGGGCCGAGGGCCTGGGCAATCCCAACGTGGCGCTTCAAAACGGGGACACGGTCTTTGTCCCCCTGGCCCAGAACCAGGTGATCCTCGAGGGCGCCTTCCAGCGGGTGGTGAGCCAGCTGCCTCCGCCGCCGAAGGCGGGCGAGGCCGCGGAGGCCGAGGACCTGAATCTGGACCCCTTGAAGGGCCAGCGGGAGCGTGTCCAGCGCGAAATCAAGGCCATCGAGGCCCAGGTGGCACCACCCACGGAGCCCGCCGCTGCTGGTGCAGCGGCACTGGCAACGGGCCGGGACCAGACGGTCAATCCACCTGTTCCAGCCCCGGCACCGCTGACACCCATCGAACGGACCGCCCTGGAAGACCGCCTTGCCTTCCTCAAGCACCAGTTGCTGGCCTTCAAGGAGGCTCCGTCGGGTGACCACCGGGTGCGGATCGATCCTGAAACCAAGGAACCGGTGGTCATTACCGAATCCGAAGCGCATAAGCCCGAATGGCTGCGGCGCTGGGACCTGGTGGGCATCGCCCCCTCCATGCAGTTCGAGCTGCGTGCCGGGGAGACCGCCGCCGATGCCCTGCGCTTCGCGGGCGGATTCACGCCGGAGGCGGGCCCGGGATCCCTGGAACTCCGCCGCCGCGAGGCCTCGGGCGTCCTGGTGGGTCAGGACGTACCCTTGGCCGCGTCAGACCGAACGCCCCTGCAGCGGGGTGACACCCTGTCTAGCCTGCCCCAGCGGGAGCGGACGGGCCCGGTGGTCCAGATCTCGGGCTGGGCCCGGGTGCCTGGCTTCTTCGCCCGGACTGAGGGGCTACGCATTGGCGACCTCCTGAAACGGGATGCCCAGGTGCTTCCCGATACCTACCGCGCCCGAGGCGAGGTGGTGCGCACTGCATTGGACGGCACCACCCGCTTCCTGGCCTTCGACCTGGACCGGGCCCTGGCTGGGGATGCCACCCAAAATCTGCTATTGGAGGACCGGGATCGCATCGAGCTCTTCCGTACCGAAGACCTGCGCATGCCGGAATTCGTGACCGTGCTGGGCCCCGTGGCCCGCCCGGGGACCTATGCCTTCCACAAGGGTATGCGGGCCTCGGACCTCCTTTTCCGAGCCGGGTTGCCCCAGAAATCCGCCGACCGCCTGGTGGCCGAGCTGGCGCGTAGCCGCCAAGGGAGGCCCAGCGAGGTCTTCCGCCTCGACCTGCCCAAACTGTTATCCACGCAGGCGGAGAGCCCCGTGACCCTGCTGGATGACCAGGTGAACCCCCTCGTCCTCGAGGACGATCAGCTCAGTCTGTTCGAGAAGCCCGATTTCAAGGTGCACCGCACCGTCAAGGTCATGGGCTACGTGGCAAGGCCAGGATCCTACACGTTGGATTCGGATCGGCCCCGCCTTTCCGACCTGATCAAGCGGGCGGGGGGGCTTGTCCCGGAAGCCATGCCGAAGGCCGGCATCTTCCTCCGGCAGTCGAGCACCCTGGATGCCTCCATTGCCCGGGCCTCAGAGGAATCTGGCCTGACTGGCAAGGATCCCACGGCCAAGGGCATCAACGAGATTCTTGAACGGCTCAGCGAGACCCGGCGCCAGCCGACGACAGGCCTGCTGCAGAAGAATCCCCTCATGCACGGACTGCTCACCGGCAGCCTGAACCGTATGGTCGTGGACTTCAATGGTGCCCTCAAGGGCGATGCCCAGGCCGATGTGGAACTGCAGGATGGGGACCAGATCATCATCCCCAGGGCCATGGGCTCAGCCTATGTGGTGGGCGAGACCGCCAGCCCCTTCGCCACCTACAAGGTGCGGAACGGCATGAAGGTGTCAGACCTGCTCAAGCTGGCCGGCGGTCCCACCCGCAATGCCGATACTTGGAACATCCGCCTGCTGAAGGCCGACGGCCACATCGTGGACACCTGGGTGAACAGCAAGGTCGTGGAACCTGGAGACACCGTGCTGGTGCCTCAGCGCTTCAAACGCGACACCAGCTGGCAGGAAAACCTGGTGGCTCTGACGCCCGTGGCCTTGGTGATCAGCTCTTTGGCCGCCGCAGGTCACCTGTAGGGGAGGGTTCCCCATCCTTGGGTTAAACTGAAGGGCCCCGTCCATGCGGGGCCTTTCGTTTGTGAGTGCCATGATCCTGCGCAAAGAGTACTGGTTCGAAGCGGCCCATTTTATCTACAACCACCCGGGCAAGTGCCGGAACCTGCACGGCCACAGCTACAAACTCTTCGTGCTGCTGGAGGGGGCGGTGAACCCTGAGACCGGCATGATCATCGACTTCGACGACCTGTCCAAGGTGGTGGTGGAGCAGGTCATCTCGAAGCTGGATCACCGGTTCCTCAACGATCTGATCCCCCTCTCCACGGCCGAGAACATCGCGGTGTGGATCTGGGAGCAGCTGAAGCCCGCGCTGCCCCAGCTCTGCCAGATCGAGGTCTACGAGACCACCGACAACTGCGTGATCTACCGGGGCGCCTGATGCGCCGTGCCTGGACCATGCCGCTGCTGGTGCCTCTGGTGGGATGCCAGTCCTTCAATCCGGCCCTGCGCTACCAGGAGGCGGCCCGCCAGCTGCGGTTCACGCTGGACCGGGTGGATGCCAAGCTGGACCTGGCCTTTCCGCCGGAGCGGTCCCATCTGCGCCTTCTGCTTGATGTGGGCGTGGACAATCCCTCGGACCAGCGGCTGCAGACGCGGCGGGTGAGCGGGGACCTGCACCTGAAGGCCC
>Ga0316232_1001238_pt1 | contig 32459 bp, 29 predicted proteins | sample TBHtaG_FD_206006 | JGI IMG/M metagenome (GOLD analysis project Ga0316232, IMG submission 206006) | Freshwater microbial communities from Trout Bog Lake, Wisconsin, USA - TBH18025_13 | ecosystem: Environmental > Aquatic > Freshwater > Lake > Hypolimnion/Profundal zone | place: USA: Wisconsin... | reverse complement strand
GTACCCGGGCAAAACTGTCCCGGCCGGCCCGGTTTCTAAAAAACCTCACGGATCCAGGGTTCTGGTTCAGCCTCTCCCAGTTCCCCTTCAGCGGGACCTGGTCGCGCTTGAAGGCCATGCCCCTGGGCGCGAAGGTGGCCAGCTCCGTGCAGCCGATGCGGTAATAGGCGATCCGGGTGCGGTGGGCGCCCTTGGACTTGAACGGGAACAGCCAGTGCACCCGGTCGCCGGGGCCGTTGGGCGCGATACCGGTCAGGTCGGCGGCCATCTGCGCCACCCCGTGGGCGCCCACCACCCAAACCTGGCTCCAGCCGGGCCGGGTATAGGCCAGCTGTTCGGTGCCGTTGCCCAGGAAATCGCCCACCACCGCCAGCAGGTCGTTGTCCACCTCCAGATCACGGGTGTCCGCGGGGATCAGCTCGGACTTGGCGCTGTCCTGGCCCTTTTCGCACAGGCCGGCGACGAACCCCTGGAAGGGCTTGGCCACCCGGCCGCCGTTGCTCAGCACCTTCCAGCCGCCCCAGTCCTTGCGGGCATAGACGAGGTCGGACAGGCCGCTGCCGGTGAGGTCCACCGCCGCCACCAGGGTGGAGCCGTCATCGGCGATGTCCTCGCCCAGGGACTTCGGCACCACGGGCTGGGCGCCCGGGGCGGCGGAGAAGACCTGGAAGAGGAACTGTTCGCCGGTGCGCACATCGCGGATCCTGAAGCCGTTCTTGTCGGCCAGGGATTCCAGTTTCTGCACGGGCGGCAGGGGCAGGTCCTTGGGGTCCTTCTCGCTCCGCTTGAACAGGCCGGAGTGGCAGGCGTGCAGGAACGGGTCCGCTGCGAAGGAACTGGTGGCGAGCCCGGCGCCAAGGAGAAGGCGGAGGCCCATGTTTCGATAGTTCATAAGAACTCCCATTGAGCGTGAAGGGTGGAAAGGACGGCGCGCCACCTACCCAGTGCAAGCCCGATGTTGGAAGTTCCAAATAATGTGTTAGTAAATTCAAGAACCTGAAGGGTCCTGGTCCGCCGCGAGGAAGGCCTTGGCCCCCTTCATTTCCGCCGCCGGGCCCTGGGCCGGCCGCCAGCGTCCGGCCTTGCCCCGGGAGCGCCACTGCCGGTCCAGTTCCAGCGCCTCGGGGTTGCGCGGCGCCAGGGCGAGCACTTCGTCCAGGTCGGCCCGGGCCGGGAGCGGCCGGCCCTGGCCCCGGCGCAGCAGGGCCCGTTTCATGAATCCCCAGGGGTTGCCGGGCTCCTCCAGGATCACCTCGGTGTATTCCGCCTCGGCCTCCACGAACCGGCCGGCCTCTTCCGCGGCCTCCCCGCACAGCAGGTTGGTGACCGCGCAGAAGCCCAGCCAGGCTTTCTGCTCCTGGAACTCGGCCGGGGAATAGACGGCCCGGGGGCGGGTCTGGGCGCTGACCTCGGCCAGGTAGCGCAGCGCCCGTTCCGTGTGGCCGTCCACCCGCGCGAAGATCTCCGCGTCCCCGCTGCCGCGGAAGAAATCCCGGCTGATCCGGCCCTCGGCGCGGTACTGGTCGTACATCCGGGTGCCCGGGTACAGGGCCAGCGGCGAGATCTGCACATCGTGGGGCCGGGTGAGCCGGATCAGGCTGGCGGTGGTCTCCACGTCCTCCCACAGTTCGCCAGGAATGCCGGTGATCAGGTAGATGCCCAGGTTCATGCCGACTTTGCGCACCAGGGACAGGGCCCGGTGCGCGTGCTTCATGCTGGTGCCCTTGTCCAGGAGCAGCAGCACCCGCTCGCTGCCGTGCTCCACCCCGAACTGCATGAACTCGCACCCGGCGCGCTTCATCGCCACCAGCCGCTCCTCGTCGACCAGGTTGACCCGGCTCTGGCAGTTCCAGAGCGGATGCAGTCCGGACTGGCGGATCAGGTCCATGAGGGTGAGGATCCGGGTCCGGTTGGCGGTGAAGGTGTCGTCCCGGAAGCTGTAGTAGGTGAGCCCGAGCCGTTCCCGGAGCAGCACCAGCTCGCGCAGCACCGCGGCAGGGCTGCGGAAGCGCACGCTGCTGCCCCAGAATTCCGGCGTGTTGCAGAAGTTGCAGGTGGCCGGGCAGCCCCGGCTGGTGCTGAGGTAGGCGAGCTGCCCGGGATCGTCCAGGAAGTCCGCGGCGAAGTGCTCGACCGGCGCGCCCATGACATCCAGGTCCTCCATCGGGGCGCTGGTGGCGGTCTCGCCGTCGCGCAGGATCAGCCCGGGCGCGGAACGCCAGTCATCCCCGGCGTCCAGGCGCTCCAGGATCCCCAGCAGCGGCAGTTCGCCTTCACCCTTGACGATGGCGTCCAGGGCCGGGCAATCCTCGAACACTTCACCGGCCAGGTGCGTGGGGTGCGGCCCGCCGGTCAGCAGCAGGGCCCCGGGGCAGGCCTCCCGGGCCCACTGCAGCAGATCCGAGCTGCGCTTGCGGTTGAAGGTGAACATGGAGACGCCCAGCACCTGGGGGTTCTGTTCCCGCAGGTAGGCCAGGACCTCGCGCCGGCCCTTGCCGCTCAGGTTGGCCAGGCGGCAGGGAAAGCCCCGGGACGCGAGCATGGCCTGGAGGAAGCCGAGCCCGATCGGCAGGAAGGTCATCCATTCGTCGCCGAAGCCGCTCTTGGGGGCGCTATAGAGCAGGAGCGTGCTGGGGCGGGTCACGGCTTCCTCCGAGGAATGGACTTGTATCATGAACCGAACTCCATACGATTAGGGTATCGGAGATCCCGTGGCCCAAGCCCTCAAACGACCGGAGGCGATCCAGGACGTTCTGGCGCAAGCCTGTGCCCGGAATGAACTTGTCATCCTGGTGACCCCCTACCTGCGCTTCGAATCATTCTTCGTGGCCCTGGGAAAAGACGAGCTCCAGGTGGCCGCCACCATGAGCCGGGAGGACGCCTCCTTCGGCCTGCGCGCGGCCGAGCTGAAGCTGCGCTTCCCCATGGGGCTCGGCTTCATGGAGGCCCCGGTGAAGCTGCTCGGGCTGGGTCTTCATGAGGGACGGCGCACGCTGCGGCTCACCTTGCCCCGGCAGCTGCAGGAGAACGACGACCGGACCGAATACCGGGTCGACCGGGTGGGCCGGGTGACGGTCACCTACGGCACGCCCAGGGGCGAACTGCTGCAGGCCTCGCTGGTGGACCTCAACACCCGCGGCGCCCGCATCCACGCCCAGAAGGACCTGTCCGCCACCACCCTGCAGGTGGGCTCCGTGCTCATCCTCAGCATCCCCCTGGCCGAGGACCTGCAGATCGAAGCCCGGGGCGAGATCCGCCACATGGGGCCGCGCAGCATCGGCCTGCGCTTCGATCCGAAGCTGCCGGAGCCGGTGGCGACCCCGTTGTCCCGGTGGGTGTTCCAGCGCCGGGAGGAGGACCAGGAGCGTCTGGCCCTGCGCCGGGAGATCACCCTGCGCGGCGCGCGCCGGCCGGGCTCGGGCGAACCCTCGGGGATCATCTTCGTCAGCTCGGACGCCGAACTGGAGGAGACGCTCCGCGAGCTGCTCCAGCCGATCCAGCCGCTGGTGCGGATCTCGCCCTCGGCCCAGGCCCTGAAGGACGCCCTGGCCAACACGCCGCCCCTGGCCATCTTCCAGGTGAACGGCACCGGGCTGGACGAGCGGCGCCGGCTCAAGGCGCTGGTGGAGCTGGCCACCAGCCGGGTGCCGGTGCTGCTGCTGGGCACCCAGCTGGACGGCGCCGCCCTGTTCGAGCTGGCCGGCGACTGGAAGGCCGCCAGCGCCATGGTCTGGAACCCGGCCCGGGGCGTGTTCCTGCAGCGCCTGGCCCAGGGCATCATCCGCCGCCACAGCCCGGGCGGCGGCGATGGTCCCATGGCCCCGGCGGAAGGCTAGCAGTCTTGATAGAGGCATCCCGTCCGGACGCACCACGGTTGAATCGCGCATGGACTGCCATGAATGAGTTGAGGCCTTTGATTTGATGGATTGAGACATCACTTTGACGGGAACCGCCCCGGCGGCGTTCAGCTAACACCCAGGGAATGCAGTCTCCTTCCCTTCGGAATGGAAAATGCTGGGGTCCGCGACGCATGCCCTTGTCCGCCGGAGGCCGATCCCATATGTCCATATGTCGCTGTGCCCTGCTGTGCCTCGCCCTCGCCCCGGGCGGATCCGCCCCCGCCGCCCAACCGCACTGGACCAGCTACCAGGACTGCCTGCGGGAGATCCGGCTCCAGGGCCTGGCGCCGGCCGAATGGATCGGGCATTCCTGCGTGCTGACCTACCCGGCGCGCAAACCGGTCTACGACTCAGCCGGCCGCCCGGTGCTGGACGCCCTGGGCCGGCCGGCCACGACCCCGGTGACGCTGTCCGGACGGGTCTTCTTTCCGCCGGCCTGGCGGGTGGGCGAGGGCGCCCGGCTGCCCCTGGTGGTGTACTCCCACGCCACGGAACTGCGCAAGGACGCCGTGCCGTCGGCCTTCGGCGGCCAGGAATGGCCGTTGGCCGCCGCGGCGGCAGCCTGGTTCGGCTTCGCCGTGGCCATGCCGGACCTGCCCGGCGCCGGCGCCGACGCCGCGGCATTCCATCCCTATTGCCAGGCCCAGTCGCTCGCCTACGCCGTGGCCGACAGCATCCCCGCGATCCGCCTCCTGGCCGGCACCGACCCCTACCTGACCCGGCACGGCTACGGCTGGGACGGCCGGCTGTTCCTCATGGGTTATTCCGAAGGCGGCTACGCCACCCTGGCCGCGGTGCGCGAGCTGGAAGCCGGCGGCCAGGCCGGCTTCACCGGATCGGCCTGCATGGCCGGGCCCTTCGATCTGTCCGGCGCCATGCGGGCGACCTTCATCGACCCCATCACCCGCTACCCGAGGCCCTACTACCTGCCCTACTTCGTCCGGGGCTACCACGCGGTCTACGGGCCCCGGCTGGATCCCCTGGCGGCCTTCGCGCCGGTCCTGCTGGAGGCCGAGGCCGACGGCGACGTGCTCAGCTGGACCGACGGTGCCCAGGATGGGCTGGTGGTGGACCAGGAACTGGGCCGCCGCCTGGGCATGCCGCCGGACGCCGTCAACCTGCGCGCCATGTTCAATCCGCCCTGGCTGGCCGAGCAGCTGGACGACCCGGCCTACGCCGCCAGCCCGGTGCACGCGCTGCTGGCGGAAAACGATCTCTACAGCGGCTGGCGGCCCACCCGGCCGATCCTGTTCTGCCACAGCCCGGACGATGGGAACATCCCCTACGCCAACACCCTCACCACCATCGACGGCCTGGGGCGGGAGATCCGCGCGGCCGGCGGCGACCCGGCCGCGCTGTTGCTCCTGCTGCCCATCGGCCGCCCCGGCGACCACATCGCCCATGCCGCCGGAGCCCTCATCGCCATCCCGTCGGCCTTCGCCTGGTTCTATTTTGGCATGCCGGACCTGGGGGCCTTCGCGAAGCTGCGCTGGTAATAGACTGGAGGCATGCCCGAAGCCTCCTTCGACAGCCACTGCCACCTCCAGGATCCGCGCTTCGCCGGCCGGATTGCGGAAGTGCTGGCCCGGGCCCGGGCGGCCGGGGTGACCCACATGGTCTGCTGCGCCACCCGGGAAGCGGACTGGGACCGGGTCCTGGAGCTGGCCCGGGACCACGCCGGCGTCCTGCCCATGCTGGGCCTGCACCCGTGGTTCGTGGCGGAGGCGGCGCCGGGCTGGCCCGGGCGGCTGCGCACCCTGGCCCAGGCGCCCCGGATCGGCATCGGCGAATGCGGGCTGGATTTCTCCCCGGGCCGGCCCGGCCGCGCCGGGCAGGAAGCGGCCTTCGAAGCCCAGGTCCGCCTGGCCATCGACCTGGACCGGCCGCTGTCGATCCACTGCGTGCGCGCCTGGGGGCGGCTGCTCGACCTGCTGCGCCGCACCGGAATCCCCGCCGCCGGCGCCGCGCTGCATGCCTTCTCCGGCTCCGCCGAGGTGGCGGCCGAGTTGCAGGCCCTGGGCCTGTACCTGTCCTGCCCGGGCGCGAAGCCCCCGGCGGCGCTGCCCACGCGCCTGCTGTACGAAACCGACGCGCCCGGGCGCGGGGACCGCGAACCGGCCCAAGTGGCCCAGTGCGCCGGGCCCGAGGCCGCCCAGGTCCAGGACAACGCCCTGCGGCTGTTCCGGAGCCTGCTGTGAGGTGGTACGCGCGCACCGAACAGCTGCTGGGCGCCGAGCGGCTGGGCCGGCTCAGCGCGGCCCGGGTGGCCGTGTTCGGGCTGGGCGGAGTCGGCTCCTTCGCGGTGGAGGCCCTGGCCCGGGCCGGCGTGGGCGACCTGCGCCTGGTGGACTACGACTGCACCAATCCCACCAACATCAACCGCCAGCTGTTCGCCCTGCATTCCACCCTGGGCCAGCCCAAGGTGGCGCTGGCCGCGGCCCGGGTGCTGGACATCAACCCGGCCTGCCGGGTGGAGCCCCGGCAGGTCTTCATCAACGAGGACACCCTGGGCGGCCTGCTGGATCCGGAGCTGGACCTGGTGGTGGACGCCATCGACTCCCTGCATTCCAAGGTGCTGCTGCTGGAAGCCTGCGTGCGCCTGGGCCTGCCGGTGGTCTCCAGCATGGGCGCCGGCGGGCGGCTGGACGGAGCCCAGGTGACCTGCGGCGAGCTGGACGAGACCCGGATCTGCCCCCTGGCCCGGGTGCTGCGCCAGCGGCTGCACCGGCGCGGCATCCGCACCGGCATCCGCTGCGTCTATTCGCTGGAACCGGCGCGCAACACCCTGCCCCACGACCCCGCCGACGCCGGCGAGCACCACGGCGCCGGCCGGCCGCGCACGCCGATCGGCACCATCTCCTACCTGCCCGCGCTGTTCGGCCTGCGGATCGCCCAGGAGGCGCTGGAACTGCTTACTGGAACAGCCGGTGCGGCAGGCTCTCCACCCGCGCCGCCGGGGACACCAGGATGTAGTTGAGCTTGCGCTGCAGTTCGCGGATGGTGTTGGCGCCGGCGTAGGTCAGGCCCGAGCGCAGGCCGCCGACGATGTCGGCGATGATCTCGTCCTCGTCCTCCCGGTACGGCACCGAGGTGGCCACCCCTTCGGCGGTCTTCCAGCCGGTGAGCCCGCCCAGGTGCTCCTCGGCGGCCTCCTTGCTGGCCATGCCCCGGTAGACCTTGTGGGTGGGCTCGCCCTGTTCGTTGCGCACCGGATCGCCGGGGGTGGGCCGGGTGCCGGCGAGCATGCCGCCCACCATGACGAAGTCCGCGCCGAAGGCCAGCGCCTTGACGATGTCCCCGGCGTAGCGGATGCCGCCGTCGGCCACGATGGAGCGGTCGGCCCGGGCGCATTCCTGGATGGCGGTGAGCTGCGGCACCCCGAACCCGGTCTTGATCCGGGTGGTGCAGACGCTGCCCGGACCGATGCCCACCTTGACGATGTCGGCCCTGACCGAAGCCAGGTAGTCGGCGCCCGCGTAAGTGGCCACATTACCCGCCATGATGCATTCGTTGGGCAGCATCTGGCGCATGCGCTTGATCATCTTGCCGACATACTTGGCGTGGCCATGGGCCACGTCCACGCAGAAGTACTGGGCCCCGGCGCCCTTCAGCGCCTCCACCCGCTCCATCTCCTTCTCCGAGGTGCCCACCGAGACGAAGGCCGGCCCGTGGCAGCGCTGGAACATCGCCACGTTCTCCTCGATGGAGCAGAACCGGTGCAGGATGCCGATGCCGCCCTTGGCGGCGATGAAATCGGCCATGCCGTCCTCGGTGATGGTGTCCATATTGGCGGTCATCACCGGCAGTTCCAGGGTCAGCTTGCCGGTCTTGTCGGTCATGCCGATATCGACGATGCGCCTGGATTCATGATGGTTGTACGCCGGGACCAGCAGGACGTCGTCGAAGGTGATTGCGGTTTCGGGCATTGCGGAGCCTTTCTGGACAAGGTATCAGTCTACATCCGCCGGGCCTTTCGGGGGCGGGGATGACCGGAAAGGCTCCAGAATCAGACCGCTAGGGTTTCTTGAACTGCCGGTCGTAGGCTTCCTGGGCGAACTTGCTGGGCGGCACGTTGAACCGGCGCTTGAAGGCGCGGGTGAACGCCGAGGCGTCGTAGAAGCCGAGGGATTCGGCCACGTCCAGCGGCCGCTCGCCGTCGCTCAGCAACTGCACCGCGCGCTGCAGGCGGCGCTCGATCAGGTACTGGTGCGGGGTGGTGCTGGTGGCCTCCCGGAACAGCCGGATGAAGTGGTCCGGGGTGCAGCGGGCCAGCTTGGCCATTTCCGGTACGCTGTTGGGCGAGCCGAGGTGGGCTTCCATGTGGTCCAGCACCACCTGCAGGGTGCTGCGGCTCAGGCGGTAGGGGAACCGGGCCCGGTCCTCCTTCTCGCACAGCCGGGTGAGCTCGGCGCCCAGCAGGATCAGGAACAGCTCCCGGGTCATGAGCTGCAGGCCGTCGGGGTTGGCGATCTCCTGGGTGAAGATGCCGAACAGCTGTTTCAGGCTCTGGCTGCGCAGCACCGCGTAGCTGGCTTCCTGCCACTTGCGGGGCGGGTGCTGCAGCACCGAGACCAGGGGCTCGGGGAACGGGCCGTCCATCTGCAGCGCGGTGAAGCCGAACGGCGTGTCGGGATGATGCCGCTTGAACGTATGGCCGAAGCCGGGCATCAACAGGGCCAGGCTGCCGCGGGGGACGACGCCCTCCTCGATGTCCTCGCCGGTGCAGATCCGTATCGGGCTGCCTGGCAGCAACAGCGTCCACGATTCGTTGGACGGCATCGCCTTCGCCGGCACCGGATCGCGTTTGCAGATGACCAGCCGCAAAGGGCCGCTGGTGTAGGTTTGGACGTTCTTTGTGTCGGGACCGGTCATAGGTTTTTTCTTGGGGACAAATGACGGGTGGGTGGAGTTCTCGCTCCGAAAAGACGGCTTCGACCCAAAGGATCGATTCCTTACCAAGGATATTAGAGTATCAAACTTAAGAAAGCATACCCTCTATGTGCCCCTTCAACCACATTCAGTCGAATTCTTCCGGCACTTATTCGGTTCAGCGCGCCGCCACCGCCAGCCGGTACAACTCGCTGGCCGCCACGCCCAGGTGCCGGGCCAGCGGTTTCACCGCCTCGCGCAGGGTCATGCCGCCTTCCCGGGCCGCATCCAGGTAGCGCAGCGCCCAGTCGGGCAAAGCCTCGCCGTCGAAGGCCACCAGGGGATCCGTGACGGTGCGCTTGGCGTCGGCGCCGGCGATCACCAGCACCATCTCGCCCCGGTTCTCGGCGCCCAGGAGCCGGGCCACCTCGGCCGGATCGCCTCGGTACCAGGTCTCGTGCAGCTTGGTCAGCTCCCGGCCCAGGGCGATTTCCCGGTCCGGCAGCAGTTCGGCCATCTCCGACAGGGTCTCGTGGATCCGGTGCGGAGTCTCGAACACCACCACGGTCTCCTCCTGGGTGGCCAGCTTGCGCAGGAAGGTCTTGCGCGGCTCGCTGCGGGAAGGCAGGTAGCCCCAGAAACTGAAGGCGTGGCTGGGCAGGCCGGAGGCCACCACCGCCAGGGTCACGGCCGAGGGCCCGGGCAGCACGGTCACCTTGACTCCCGCCTCCCGGGCCAGCCGGGCCAGCTCGAAGCCGGGATCGTTGATCCCCGGCAGGCCGGCGTCGGAACAGTAGGCCACCGTCCGGCCCGCCGCCAAGGCCTGGGCCACCCGCTCGGCGGCCTCCAGACTGGCGTGGTCGTCGAAGCGCTGGAGCGGCTTGTCGATGCCCAGGTGGGCCAGCAGCCCGCCGGTGCGCCGGGTGTCTTCGCAGGCCACCAGGTCGCAGTCCTCCAGGGCGGTCACCGCCCGGTGGGTCAGATCGCCCAGATTGCCCAGCGGGGTAGGCACCAGAATGAGATGTCCAGACAAGGTCGTCCTCCAGAGCGTACAGTCTACAAGGTAGCGCCAGCAGGAGAAGTTAATGCCCGGATCCGCCCCCCATCTCACGGCCGCCGATGGCGCCCGCCTGCTGCTGGCCAGCCAGGCCCTGCTGGGCCCGCCGCCGGCCGGCGGACTTTGCGGCCTGATCGAACACTTGGGCTATGTCCAGCTGGATTCCATCAACATGGTGGAACGGGCGCACCACCTCATCCTGGGCAGCCGGAGCGCGGACTACGACCCGTCCCGGTTCGAAGCGCTGCTGGACCAGCGGCTGCTGTTCGAGCACTGGACCCATGACGCCTCGGCCATTCCGCTGCAGTGGTATCCGAACTGGCACCTGCGCTTCCCCAGGAGCCGGGCGCGGATCCTGGCCAGCCCCTGGTGGCGCGAACGCATCGGCGACCGGGCGGAGGCCCTGCTGGCCGAAGTGCTGGAGCGGATCCGGGTGGAGGGCCCGCTGCGCAGCGCCGACTTCGAGCGCGCGGTCAAGGGCGGCGAAGCTGGCTGGTGGGGCTGGAAGCCGCACAAGGCGGCCCTGGAGCTGCTCTGGCACACCGGCGCCCTGGCCGTGGCCGGCCGCACCCACTTCCACAAGAGCTATGACCTGGCCGAGCGGGTGTTCCCCGCCGCCCACGCCCTGCCCGCCCCGGAACCGGAGGCGCACCTGGAATGGGCCTGCGCCACCGCCCTGGCCCGGCTCGGTCTGGCCACCCCGAAGGAGCTGGCCGCCTTCTGGAACGCCGTGGACCCGGCCGAGGCCGCCCTGTGGTGCCAGGCCGCTCTGGCCGCGGGCCGGATCGAGCGGGTCGAGGTGGAACCCCGGGACGGCGGCCCGGCCAAGCCCTGCTTCGCCGTCCCGGACTGGCGCGAGCGGCTGGCCGCCCTGCCCGAGCCCGGCGAGGCCATGGTGATCCTCTGCCCGTTCGACCCGATCCTCCGGGACCGGGCCCGGACCCTGCGCCTGTTCGGCTTCGACTACCGGTTCGAGGCCTTCGTGCCCGAGGCCAAGCGGCAGTACGGTTACTACGTGCTGCCGATCCTGGAGGGGGCCGCCCTGGTGGCCCGGGTGGACGCCAAGTTCCACCGGGAGCGGGGCGTCCTGGAGATCAAGGGTCTCTGGTGGGAGCGGGGCGTCCGCCCCGGCAAGGCCCGGCTGCGCCGGCTGCGTACGGCGCTGGAAGGGCTGGCCCGGAGGATCGGCGCCGGGGAGCTCCAGTTCGCCTGATCCCGGCGGGTCAGTATCCTTCGCCTTCCTCCGGCGGCGCCACCTTGCCCCGGTGGATCCAGAACAGGCAGCTGAAATAGCCCAGGGCGATGGGGAAGCCGATGAACCACCACACCATCCCGGCCCGCAGCCCGCCGGCCCCGGAACTGACGTTGTGGGCGGTGAGGCTGAACGCCGGGTCCAGGGTGGAAGGCAGCATCACCGGCCAGACGCAGGCCGCCGTGGCGGCCAGGATGCCGATGATGAAGGCGCCCGAACCAAGGAAGGCGGCCAGGTAGCGCTCGCCCTTGAGGCCGGCGAACACCGCGGCCAGGCCGCCCAGGAACAGGGCCAGGCCGACCCAGGCCAGGGGCGCGTGGGGCAGGTTCCGGTAGATGGCCGGATGCACCGCCGCCGTGGCCCAGGTGGCCGCCAGGGCGAGCACCGCCACCGCCGGCCACAGCGCCACGGCCGCGTGGCGGCAGCGCAGGTGCAGCACGCCCTCGGTCTTCCAGGCCAGGAACAGCGCGCCGTGGGCGGTGAGGGTGGCCAGCACCAGCACGCCCATGAGCACGGTGTACCAGTCCAGGATGCCCACCGGGTTGCCGGCGCTGAAATCGGTGAACAGGGGGATCTGGAAGTAGCCCGAGGCGTCCAGCGGCACGCCGCGCACCACGTTGCCCAGGGCCGCGCCCAGCAGGATCGGCAGCAGCGCGCTGGCGCCGGCGAACACCACGTCCCAGAACGCGCGCCACATGGCGTCGCGCACGTGGGAGCGGAATTCGATGGCGATGCCGCGCAGGATCAGCGACCAGATCACCATGAACATGGCCAGGTAGAACCCGGAGAAGCCCGACGCCAGCAGGCGCGGGAAGGCCAGGAACATCGCCCCGCCGGCGGCCAGCAGCCAGACCTCGTTGCCGTCCCACAGCGGCCCGATGGCCGCCAGCACCTCGCGCCGCTCGGCCTCGGTGCGGGCCACCCACAGGTGCAGCACGCCCGCGCCGAAATCGAAGCCGTCCATGACCGCGTAGATCGCCACCATGACGGAAACCAGCCAGAACCAGAGCATTTCCATGGCGTATCTCCTAGGCGTGACCGACCGGACCGTGCTCGATCTCCCGGCTCACCAGGAACAGGAACAGCAGACCCAGGACGAAGTAGAGCCCGGCGAAGCCCAGGCTGGTGAACACGGTCTGGCCGGGGTGCACCAGGTGGGAGGTGCCGTCGGCGGTGCGCATCAGGCCGTAGACCAGCCACGGCTGGCGGCCGAACTCGGCCACCACCCATCCGGCCGAATTGGCGATGAACGGGAACGGGAAGGCCAGCATCAGCGCCCAGAGCAGCGCCCGGGTCCGCTGCAGCCGGCCCCACAGCAGCATGGCGGCCGACAGCCCCATGAGGGCGATGAACAGCGTGCCCAGCCCGGCCATGATGTGGAAGCCGTAGTACAGCAACTCCAGGTTGGTGGGCCACTGGTCCCGGGGGAATTCATCCAGGCCCTTCACGTTGCTGGAGAAGGAGCCGTAGGCGATGAAGCTCAGCACCCCGGGCAGGCGCACCGGGTTGTCCAGCTTGCGGCCCTCCACGTTGGGCTGGCCGATGAGGTTCAGTTCGGCGTAGGGCCCGCTGTTCCAGCGGCCCTCCATGGCCGCCAGGGTCGGCTGCTGGTGCCGGGCCACGCGCTTGCCCATCTGGTCGCCGGTGGGGAAGGCCACCAGCAGGCTGGCCAGCAAGCCGATATAGATGCCGGTCTTCAGGTTCAGGGCGGCCTGCTCCAGGTGGACGCCGCGCAGGGTCCAGAACGCCCCCACCGCCGCCACCGCGAACGTGCCGGTCACCACCGCGCCCATCATGTTGTGCAGGTACTGCACCAGCGCCCAGGGATTGAGCAGGAAAGTCCAGAAGTCCGCCAGCTGCAGGCTGCCGTCCGCCGCGGTCAGGTAGCCCACCGGGTGCTGCATGAAGGCGTTGGTGGCGATGATGAAGTAGCCCGAGAGCCAGCTGCCCAGGAACAGCGCCAGCGCCGCCAGGAAGTGGCGCCGGGGGCCGAGCTTGCGCTCGCCGAACACCAGCAGCCCGAGGAAGGTGCTTTCCAGGAAGAAGGCGAACATGCCCTCCATGCCCAGGGTCTGGCCGATGACGCCGCCGGCGTGGCTGGAGAAGCGCGCCCAGTTGGTGCCGAACTGGAATTCCAGCGGAATGCCGGTCACCACGCCCACGGCGAAACTGAGCCCGAAAATGCGGATCCAGAAGCGCGCCGCGGTGGCGTAGCGCTCGTCGCCCCTGGCCAGCGCCAGTCCCTTGAGCACGAAGATCACCAGGGCCAGGCCCATGGTGAGCTGGGGGAACAGGTAGTGGAAGGTCGACGTGAACCCGAACTGGAGTCGATGCCAGAACAACAGGTCACCCATGATCATGCCCTCCAAGACGAGCCGTTAAATTCAGTCGGGACACACTACCCTGTCACGCCTTCCTCCAACGCGCAATCCCTGGTTGTGCGGCTCCCGCCCCGGCCGGGGCGGGCGAAGCCCGGGCGGCCGATCGCCCCGGGCCATGATTCCTGGTGGTCAAGTTCAGGAGTTTCGGATAATTTTATCGGAAACCAACTTGAAAACTTTCCGCCCCCAGCCATCCAGCCGCCCAGCGGCCGGACCCGGGGCCCTACCCCCATGCCAGATGGAGCCTTCGTGAGCAAACTCTACCGCAGCCTATATGCCCAGGTGATCACCGCCGTGATCCTGGGCGCCCTGCTGGGCCACTTCTATCCCCACGCCGGCTCGGCCATGAAGCCGTTCGGCGACGGCTTCATCAAGCTGGTGAAGATGCTCATCGTGCCGATCGTGTTCTGCACGGTGGTGACCGGCATCGCCAAGATGGGCGACCTGGGCAAGGTGGGCCGGGTCGGGCTCAAGGGCATCGTCTACTTCGAACTGCTGAGCACGCTGGCCCTGGCCATCGGCCTGATCATCGCCAATGTGTTCAAGCCCGGCGCCGGGATGAACATCAACGCCGCCACCCTGGACACCAAGTCGATCGCGGCCTACACCACCGGATCGCACCACCTCAGCACCATCGACTTCGTCATGAACGTCATCCCCAAGGACGTGGCCGACGCCTTCGCCAAGGGCGACATCCTGCAGGTCCTGCTGTTCTCCATCCTGTTCGGCGTGGCGCTGGCCTTCATCAAAGACGACGGCCTGCCGGTGCTGAAGTTCCTGGATTCCATCGGCAAGGTGTTCTTCCGCATCGTCGCCGTGGTCATGCGCCTGGCCCCGCTCGGCGCGTTCGGCGCCATGGCCTACACGGTCGGCGAGTACGGCATCCACACCCTGCTCAGCCTGAGCAAGCTGATCGCCTCCTTCTACGCCACCAGCCTGCTGTTCATCATCATCATCCTCGGCCTGGTCATGCGCTGGGCCGGCCTCAGCCTCTTCAAGTTCCTCCGCTACATCAAGGAGGAGATCTTCATCGTGCTCGGCACCTCGTCCTCGGAATCGGCCCTGCCGCTGATGATGGAAAAGATGGAGCGGCTCGGCTGCTCCAAGCCGGTGGTGGGCCTGGTGATCCCCATGGGCTACTCCTTCAACCTCGACGGCACCTCCATCTACCTCACCCTGGCCACCCTGTTCATCGCCCAGGCCTGCAACATCCACGTCTCCCTGCTCCAGCAGCTGGAGATCCTGGCGGTGCTGCTGCTCACCTCCAAGGGCGCCGCGGCGGTCACCGGCGGCGGCTTCATCACCCTGGCCGCCACCCTGTCGGCGGTGGGCAACATCCCGGTGGCGGGCCTCACCCTGATCCTCGGCGTCGACCGCTTCATGTCCGAGGCCCGGGCCATCACCAACCTGATCGGCAACGGCATCGCCTCGGTGGCCGTCTCCAAGTGGGAGGGCGAACTGGACCACGCCAAGGCCCTGGAGGTGCTGGACAACCCCGGCCGGGTGGAGGACATCCTCCTGGCCACCACCGGTCCCGTGCTGGAAGCCTAGAGCAGCATTAGCGCCCGCAACAGGAGCGAATGGCCCGCGTCCAGCGGGCCATTGCTTTGCCCCTCCAGCCCATGCACCGGCAGGGCGCCGCGCAGGGCGTTGGTCAGCAGCACCGCTTCGGCCCGCAGCAGATCCTCCGGGGTGAGCGGCGCTTCCTCCGCCAGGCCGGCCTCCAGCAGGCAGCGCCGGGCCACCCCGGGCAGCGCGCCCTCGGTCGCCGGCGGGGTCAGCAGCCGGCCGTCCAGCACCAGGAACAGGCTGGTCCGGGCCCCGTCGGTGAGCCGGCCGTGCTCGTTCAGCGCCACCAGCTCGAACAGCCCGCGCCGCTCCGCCTCCCGGGCCAGCAGCCGGTTCTCCAGGTAGGCGAGGGTCTTGAACCGGTTTAGCGGGCTCGTGCTCATCCGGCGGATCTCCCGGCTGACGCCCAGCTGGATCCGCGCGGGATGATCGGGCTCCCACGGCGTGACCGTCACCAGCAAGCTGCGGTCCACCGCCAGCAGGCGGAGCGCGCCGCTGGCCAGCCCGGCGCATGGGCCGGCCAGGAACGCCAGCACCGCCTTCGGACCGGGGGGCGGCTCCAGGCCCAGGAAGCGGGCGCCGGCGGCCAGCCGCTCCAGGTGGGCCGCCAGGCGCAGGGGGACGCCGTCGCGCACCCGGATCGTTTCGAACAGCCCTTCGCCGTGCCGGGCGCCGGAAGCCGCCAGATCGACGCGGGTGTCGGTCAGGAGTTCAAGCATCGGACGATGGAACTGCCCTTGTGGACAGTCTCCTGGTACTCCGCCAGCGGGTCGGAGTCCCACACCACGGCGCCGCCCACCCCGAACAGCAGATCGCTGGCCGAAGCCCAGGCGGTGCGGATGGCGATGCTGAAATCGGCCTGGGCCAGGTCGTGGGAGAACCAGCCCAGCGCGCCGGTGTAAACCAGGCGCGGGTGCGCCTCCAGTTCGCGGATCAGCTTCATGGCGGTGACCTTCGGGCAGCCGGTCACCGAGCCGCCCGGGAACAGGGCGGCGAACAGCGCCTCCAGGGTCAGGCCGGGCACCAGCGCGCCGGAGATGTCCGCCACCAGGTGGTGCACGTTGGCGTAGGTCTCCAGCCGGGGGAAGCTCTCCACCCGCACCGAAGGGATCTGGCACACCCGGGTCAGGTCGTTGCGCATGAGGTCGGTGATCATGGCCAGTTCGGCGCGGTCCTTGGGGCTGGACAGCAGGTTGCGCTTGAGCAGGGCATCCGCCACCTGGTTCTCGCCCCGGGGCGCGGTCCCCTTGATCGGGCTGGCGAGGATCCGGCCTTCGCCGATGCGGAAGAAGCGCTCGGGCGAGGAGGACACCACCGCGAATTCGGGGCCGGCGATGAAGGCCGAGAACGGTGCCGGGTTGGCATCGAACAGCCGGCGCGCGAACAGCCGCAGGTCGCCCCGGTAGGCCCAGCGTTCCGCCCGGGTCAGATTGACCTGGTAGACGTTGCCCCGGGCGATCTCCTGGCGGACCCGCTCCACCTTATCCTGGTAGCCCTTGGCGGTATCGCTGTCCCACAGCTTGCGCGCCCGGAACGGTTCCTCCAGCAGGGCGTTTCGCCCCTCCCGGGGCTCCCCGCCTTCGCGGTGGGCCTGATACAGCGTCTCGGTCTCCCGATCGTACAGCCGCAGGCTGCGGTAGACCGCCAGGTGGCAGTCCGGGAACGGGAACGGCTTGGCCGCCGGCGGCGCCAGGAAGGAGGAGTACCGGCTGCTGCACTCGTAGCCCACATAGCCGATGAAATCCGGCAGCACCGGCGGCAGGTCGCCCGAGCGGCGGAAGCGCGGCAGCGGGCCCCGGGCTTCGGCCAGGACCAGGATGGGATCCTCGCCCAGCATGAGCCAGCGCGACTCGGCGCCCTCGCCGTACAGGAAGGCGAACGGTTTTTCGCCGAGGGAGTCGAAGAAGTCCGCGGTCTTCAACCGGCAGGGCCGCGCGCTCCAGGTTTCAGAAATCTCCTCGCAGGACATGTTCCATCATCGCAGGGCCGTCGTCGGTGAGGAAGGAATCCGGATGGAACTGCACCCCGGCCATGCGCAGGCCGCGATGGCGCAGGGCCATGGGAATGCCGTCCTCGCTCCGGGCGGTGACCTCCATGCACGCGGGCACCTCGCGCACGCACAGGGAATGGTAGCGCGCCGCCCGGATGGGCGAAGGCAGCCCATGGAACAGCCCGCGCCCATTGTGCAGGATCCGGCTGGTCTTGCCGTGGACCGGCTCCGGCGCGGCATCCACCGCGCCGCCGTAGGCCACCGCCAGGCACTGCATGCCCAGGCACACCCCGAAGATCGGCACCCGCCCGGCGAACCTGCGGATGGCCGCCAGCGCGACCTGGGCGTCCTCGGGGCGCCCGGGCCCCGGCGAGATCACCAGCAGTTCCGGCGGCTCGGCCTCCAGGGCTTCCAGGTCCACCCCGTCGGCCCGCCGCACCTCCACCGTGGCCCCCGCCGCCGCCAGCCCGTGGGCGATGTTGTAGGTGAAGGAATCGAAGTTGTCGATGAGGAAGACGCGGCAGGGCACCATGGTCATTCGAGCATCGCAGCTACGGCGGCATAGGGGTCCATGGTCTTGTCGGCGATGGCCTGGACCAGCTGCTCCTCTTTGCGCGCCCCGGCCCGGACCCGGGCCCGGCGGGCGGCCTCCTCGGCCAGCAGGCTGCCGAAGCGCAGCCGGGCCCGGGCCTGGGCCTTCTGCTGGAAGCCGCCGTGCGCACGGAGCCAGGCCCCGTGCTCGCGGATCTTGTCCAGCAGCTCCGGCAGCCCCTCCCCCGCCCCGGCGACCGTGCGCAGCGCCGGCGGATCCCAGTCCTTGATCCGGGACAGCGACTTCATGCCCTCGATTTCGGATTCAACCTTGTCCACCCCGTCCCGGTCTGCCTTGTTGATGACGAAGATATCGGCCACTTCCATGATGCCGGCCTTGATGGCCTGGATCTCGTCGCCCATCCCCGGCACCAGCACGACGCAGCAGGTCTGCACGCAGCTCACCACGTCCACCTCGTCCTGGCCCACCCCGACGGTCTCCACGATCACCACGTCCCAGCCGGCCGCGTCCAGCAGGTCGATGGCGTCCTGGGTGGCCCGGGCCAGGCCGCCCATGGCGCCCCGGGTGGCCATGGAGCGGATGAACACGCCCGGATCGGTGGCGATCCGGCCCATGCGGATGCGGTCCCCGAGGATGGCCCCGCCGCTGAACGGCGAGGTGGGATCCACCGCCAGGATGCCGACCTTCTTGCCCTCGGCGCGCAGCAGCCGGGCCAGCTGGTCGGTGAGGGTCGACTTGCCCGCCCCGGGCGAGCCGGTGAGACCCACCACCATGGCCCGGCCCAGATGCGGCCAGGCCAGGGCCATGAGATCCCGGGCCTGGGGATGGCCGTTCTCCATCCAGGTGATGGCCCGCGCCAGTGCCCTCGGCTGGCCGTCCAGAAGGGGTTGGATGAGGCTCAAAGCGGTTTCCATCCCTACAGAATGCCATTGGCCCGGATTCCAGGCGAGGATGCTCTTGGGTCTCACCGGTTCCTGTCATGGGGATGTTATGATTCCCTCGGACCATTCCGATCTGAACGAGAAGCCCATGAGCCCAAAACCGCCCGATCCCACGCTCCCCCCTCCGACCTCTTCCGGCTTGTTGGCGGCGCAGCAGGCAGGGACCGTGAAAATCCAGAAGCGGGAGATCAAGGAGCCGACCAATCTCCGGGAAAAGGTCTGCGCCACCTGCGGCAAGACGTTCGAGCTGACGCCGGACCAGAAATTCTTCAACTGCCCCCATTGCTACCGCAAGACCCAGCCGGTGCGCAAGCCGGCACGCAAGAGCGAGGCCCAGATCCTCACCCAGATCACCTGCATGGAATGCGGCACGGTCGAGTACCTGGACTTCGTGCCGCCTGACGTCCACGCGACCTACTGCCATTCCTGTTTCTCCAAGAAGCGACAGGAACTTCAAGCCTCCCGCCTGCACACCGAAAGTCGTTGAATCTCCTGGAGATGCACATGAAAGTTTGCTCCACCGCCGTTTTCGCCGCGTTGATCCTGTTCAGCCAGGGCAACCCCATCCAGGCCCAGGACCAGGCGCCGGCGAAAACCAAGAAACCCGCCGCCCCCCTCACCGGCAAGGCCAAGGACAGCCTGGAAGCCCAGTTCGCCCGCCAGAATTTCAAGCAGGTGCTGGACGCGGTCAATGACTCCTGGTTCGGCAAGCCCTATGCCGGCGTCAACGCCGTGGATCTCCAGGGCACCATGGCCATCAGCCTCAGCGCCGCCGCCATGAACGCCAAGGTCGACCAGCTGGGCCAGGGCGCCGTCAAGGGCGGGCTCAGCCAGGGCGCCAACGTCGAGCTCAAGCTCAAGGGCACCTACTTCGCCAACGCCGACTTCCGCACCGAGCTCACCGGCGCCTTCGGCAACCTGCTCTACTACCGGGTCGGCAACAAGGGCTTCCTGTACAGCAAGGAACAGAACGCCTGGACCAGCCGGGTGGACCTGCCCCCGGCGGACGCGCCGACCTCCTTCCTCGGCTGGTTCCGCCAGTGCGTCAACGACATCCAGAAGGTCTACGTGGACGGTTCCACCTTCAAGGCCTCCCTGGGCAAGGGATCCGAAGGCAACCTGCAGACCCTGACCTTCGCCACCGCCACCGGCCCCTACGACCCCAAGAAGCGGGAACAGAGCATGGCCGAAAGCCTGGGCTTCTGGAAGCGGGGCAAGCTGGAAGTGGTGTTCGACAAGACCAACCACCTGCCCCAGCAGATGAACTACAGCAATGAAGGACAGGGCATCTTCACCCATATGACCTTCAGCTACAATCCCGGCGGCAAGCTCAACAACGTCACCATCGCCAACCAGAGCAAGGGCATGGAAGGTCCCGCCTCGATCAACCTGGGCTATGACGGCGCGGGCCTGATCAACCACCTCACCGGCCAGATGGGCTTCGCCCAGGGCACCATGCGCTTCGACCTGGACCTGGCCTTCGCCTCGGGCCGCAAGGTCAGCTCGATCGTCACCGTCCCCCCGCCCACCGCCACCAAGAAGGGCCGGGAAGAAATGGAGACCCTGCTGCTGGTGAACCTGGCCGGCAAGGTCCTGGACCTGCAGAAGAGCGGCTTCAACCTGCGCAGCGTCACCCTGGCGAACAAGTAGATCCAGCATTCCACCCGGGCGCGATCCGCTCCCCCCATAGGTTTTGATCGCGTTCGGCGCCCGCTCTTGCTATGCTCTTCCCTCAGTCGGGGCGTGGCGCAGCCTGGTAGCGCATCTGCTTTGGGAGCAGAGGGTCGAAGGTTCGAATCCTTTCGCCCCGACCAAAATAAAGGCCCGTCGCCTATAGACGGGCCTTGTTATTTACAGATGCAATCTCTGAGTCAGCTTTAAGAAATCGACGGTCCATCGTGCATCTGTCGTGCATCAGGATGGGATGGATTGAGAAAGGGAGCAATTCGTTCCGACCTGGCCGGCCGCGTTCATGGCTCCCGAAACAGGCGCACCCCCCAAAAGATCGTCCGGACTGGGTTTTGGGAGCAGAGGGTCGAAGGTTAGAATCCTTACGCCAAGACAAACAAAAAAAGGCCTGAACCATAATGGGTTAAGGCCATTTTATTATCGTTTTAATAGATGCAGGTTTTATGGGTTTCCCATTCCATCATCGCACTATCATCACGTTTCCTGCCAATGCCTTCCGCTCCATCAGGATGGATTCACCGCTCTCAGCCCAGGCGGGACCGTCCCCTTGCTCGCCAACCCCCGGGCGGTCCTGAGCTTCGGCACGGATCACCTGACGGGATGCCTCTTTAATCCGAGATGACCCAGGCCGGTGTTTTCTGTAGGTCCTTCTGTGACGTCCCGAGCGATGGGCGATGGGGGAGGGACGCGAACACTTCTCGCCAACATTTCGCGCGATCCTAACCTCCAAGCCCCAAACCAGCCCTTGAAGGGTTGACATTCTCGGAGATGAAATGGCCACAACCAACCTGAAACTGCTGCCCGCACCGGATACCCTGAAAGCATCCCGAAAGGCCGCCAAGGCATCCCTCCCCGTGACGGCTGGCCCCACCGATGGGCTGATGAACACGGGCGGAGCAGCCGCCCACCTCGGGCTCAAGCCCCTTTCGCTCGTGGATTGGCGCACCCGGGGGGTGGGCCCTGGCCTTCTCTTGCGCATTGCGGACGCGCTCGCGTTCCTGAATCGATCCTTTTCTCCTGGTCATGTTGAAAGCACCTCTGAGATTCGCCAAGCCATCACCCAGGCCTCGTTCCTGGAATAGGTGCCTCAAGCAATTTCGTTACCAGCAAAGATAATTGATGACATCAATGTCGCAATAGGTGAAAATAATTAAATTGATCCATCCCTACATTATTTTTGGGTGGAAAAAAAGATCAACAAAATGACTAACACCAAAGGTCATGATCTGTATCCAAGTCCAGAATTAAATCGCTGGAAAGGATTGACGCATACAATCAAGTTAAGATATTAAAAGATTTACATAGAACAATAAGGTTTTGTATATTTCTGCTATTCACTTCTGGTGGAGTGGGAAAATGATTACAGAATCAAGCTTTCAGGCACTCTACACCCGCGGTTCACTGCACAACGATCCGGGCGGCGTCGTCATCAGCCTCAAAAACCGGCTGGCGGACATGATTCTTCATCGTCTCATCAAGGTCAGGATCGGCACCATGGACCTGGGGCCCGAAGACCTCGAGATGGACATTGGGGACGGAGGTTGGTGCCGGGCCATCGAAGTCAACAAAGACAGTCCAAAGCCCTTCGCACTGAAGCAAACCATGCATCTCCGGGCTCCGGGGCGGAAGATCGGCGAAGGTCCGCAACCCATCGAGATCGCCATCGAAGTGCTGGGTTTCGGCGCCATCGGCTTCGAGGTGGAGGACAGCACCGCCAACCTGCAGATCAAGCATGCCGCGGTGCCCTGTTCCAGGAAGGACAACTATTCCGCGACGATCATCGAGGCGCGCCAGGCCTACGTGGAGAAGACCGCCGGTGTGGACCTGCACCATACCCGCCAGTATTCCTTCGACCCGAAGATCACCGAGGGCAATATCGAGAACTTCACCGGCGTGGTCCAGACCCCGCTTGGTTTCGCCGGGCCCCTGCTCATCAAGGGTGAGCACGCCCAGGGCGAGTTCCTGATCCCCCTGGCCACCACCGAGGGAACCTTGGTGGCTTCCTACAGCCGGGGCATGAAGGTGCTCAACCTGTCCGGCGGGGTGGTCTGTACGGTCCAGGAAGACTGCATGCAGCGCGCGCCGGTGTTCATCTTCGACAGCGCCCGGGAGGCGCGCTCCTTCAAGCAGTGGGTGGAGCAGCACCTGCCCGAGATCCGCCGCGAAGCCGAAGCCACCACCGGACACGGCAAGCTGAGCCACATCGAGATCTACCTGGCCAGCAAATTCGCCTACCTGCGCTTCAACTTCACGACCGGCGACGCCGCGGGCCAGAACATGGTCAGCCGTGCCACCTTCGCGGCCAGCAACTGGATCATCGAACAAAACAAGGCGACCGTCCGGCGGTTCTACCTGGAATCCAACATGGCCACGGACAAGAAAGCCTCCCACGTGAACCTGCTCCTCTCCAGGGGCAAGCGGGTCACCGCGGAGTGCACCCTCAAGCGGGACGTGATGCGCGAACTGCTGCATGTGGAGCCGGAAAGCCTGGCCTACCACTGGGGCGTCGCCAGTGTGGGCTCCATCCTCTCCGGCACGGTCAACAATGGGCTTCACAGCGTCAACGCGATTACTGCCATGTTCATGGCCACCGGTCAGGATGTGGCGAACGTTGCGGAAAGTTCTTCGGGGATCATCTACCTGGAGGTGACCCCAGAGAAGGACCTCTACATCTCGATCACGATCCCTTCGCTCATCGTCGCCACCCACGGCGGGGGCACGGGTCTGGCCACTCAACGGGAGTGCCTGCAGGTGCTGGGCTGCGTCGGCTCGGGCAAGGTCCACAAGCTCGCGGAGATCATCGCTGGCGTCGTGCTTGCAGGAGAAATATCCCTGGCCGCGGCGATCTCAACCATGGAATGGGTGTCCTCTCATGAAAAACTCGGGCGCAATCGCTGAACCTGACACAGGTGCGGAAGCAGGCACACCTGAGGAGGGTGGACTGGGTCCGGCCGGTGAATCAATTTTTCACATGGCCCCGGACGTTCCGGATGAGGTGGCCCGGCTGCAGGCCTTGGGCTTTGAAATCATGCAGACCTGGAAGCCGCAGGGACTGATCCGACGCTTTCTGGTCACCCATCGCCAATTCCTCGGCCTGGTATTCGGGGGACTGGCCTCCCACCTGGCAAACCGCCGTATCGATGAAGGTCCCAAGGGCGCCAGCTACCTGCTGCTTTGGATCGCGGCCCTGCCCGGGCGCCTGTTCCTGGACCCGGCGCTGCGCTCGGAACCTTTCCCCGTTCAGCTGAGGCGACGCCTCGAACGGCTCGGGCCAACCTACATCAAGCTTGGCCAGATCCTCAGCCTGCGCGAGGATCTGCTGCCCAAGCCGATCACCGATGAGTTGAAGCATCTGCTCAACCGGCTGCCGGTGGTCCCTCTGGACGTGGTCAAGGACATCATCGAGAAAGATCTCCGGCGGCCCATCGGCCAGATGTTCCGGTCCATCGATCAGATCCCCCTGGGCTCCGCCTCCATTGGCCAGATCCACACCGCCACCACCCTGGAGGGAGTACGGGTGGTCCTGAAAGTGGTCAAGCCCGGCATCCGCCAGACCCTGGAGCGGGACGCGAGGCTGCTCCGGATGCTGGGGTTCCTGTCTCAGGCGATCATCCCCCGCTACCACCCGCGCCAGGTGGTGGATGAATTCTGCACCTACACGCTACGGGAGGTGGACCTGCGCCTGGAAGCCGAGAATGCGGGTATCTTCGCCAGCAATTTCACGGATGTGCCGGATGTGGTGTTCCCGCGCATCTACCGGCAGTACAGCGGGCGCAGTGTCCTTTGCATGGAGTTCTTCGACGGTCTCAGCCCGGATTCCCCCGAAGTGCTCGGACTCCCAGAAGATCAGCGCCGCCACCTGACCGACCTGGGCGCCATGGCCATCATCCGCATGCTTTACCGGGACGGTTTCTTCCACGCTGACCTGCATCCGGGCAACCTCATCATCCTGCCGGGAGCCAGGATCGGGTTCATCGATCTGGGCATGGTCGGGCGGCTCGACGGGGAATTGCGCCGGTCGTTGATGTACTACTACTTCTCCCTGGTGATGGGCGATGCCGAGAACGCGGCCCGCTACCTCACCGCCATCGCCCTGCCCGGACCCCGCGCCAACCCCGACGGCTTTCGCCGGGATGCCACGGAGATCGCCAACCGCTGGAAGCGGACTTCCAGCTTCAAGGACTTCTCCCTCGGTCAGCTCATCCTGCAGTCCTTGTCCAAGGGCGCCGACCACGGCATGTACTTCCCCGTGGAGCTCGTGCTGATGGTAAAGGCCCTGGTCACCTTCGAGGGGGTCGGCAACGTCCTGCTCCCGGGGTTCGATGTGGCGGAAGTCAGCAAGAAACATATCCGGGCCCTGTTCGTCGAACAGTTCAGCCCCCTCCGGTTGTTCAGCGAGGGCATGCGCGGCGTGCCGGAACTGGTCGATGCGGTGGCCAAGCTGCCCCTGCTGATTACCGATGGCCTCAGGGTGCTGGAGAAATCAGCACGGCAGCCCAGGGAGAATCCGCTGGCCGGCCTGCGCGGGGCTGTCCTCGCCGGGTTCTGCCTGGTGGCGGGCGCGGTGTCCGTGGGGTTCCGAACGCCCTGGCAGGTGTCTGCGGGCCTCTTCCTGATCGCTTTCATCCTGGCATTCCGAAGGAAGTGAACCATGAAACGCGAACGCATCACGCCCAATGATGCCATCTGGCTCCAGGATTCGGCGACGAACCTGATGGTCATCAACGCGGTCATCATCACCGACCATCTGGATCTGCGCACGCTGAGGACCACGTTCCAGCAGCGCATCCTCGAGGGCGAGGATTCCGAAACGTTTGAAAGGTTCCGTTGCCGAGTCGGCGGGAGTGGCCGCCGGCGCTACTGGGAACTGGATCCGGAGTTCGACCTCAAGCGGCACATCGTCGCGGCCCAGGGGAAGCGTCTGCATGGGCCCGAGGCCATCCAGGCCTATGTGGGAAGGGAAGCCAACCAAGCGCTGGACCCGGACCACCCCCTGTGGCAATTCCAGCTCATCACCGGCCAGGGAGAGGACGAGACGGTCCTCCTGCTCCGGTTCCACCACAGCCTCGGCGATGGCGAGGCCTTGATGGGGCTTATGCTCACTCTGGCGGATGAACTACCCGGAAAGCGCCGCCAGGCCAACCGGTCAGCGCGATTCGCCCAGGGCGGCAGATGGTTGCCCCAGCTCATGCGCTCGGCCTCCATCGCCATGAGCGCGCCCGGCATCCTGCTGCGCCGCCTCACCTGGATTCCAGACCGCAGCCCCATGCATGGACCGCCTCTGTCCGGGACCAAGCGGGTGGCCTGGACCCACCCCCTTGATCTGGACGTGGTCAAGCGGGCCACCCAGCAGATCGGCGCCACTGTCAACGATGTCCTCATGGCCTCCGTCTCCGGGGCTTTCTCCCATTACCTGTTGGACCATGGCGGTGCCGCCCCTTCCCGGTTCCTGGTCTCCATGCCGATGAGTGTGCGAGCGCTCGCCAAGTCAGCGCGGTGCGGCAACTATTTTGCCCCTGTCCCCCTTGAACTGCCTGCGGGTGCCGGTGTCCATGGCAACCGCATCCTGGCAGTGAAGGAGCGGATGGACCAGCTGAAAGGCTCGCCCGCACCCCTGGTCATCTACCATCTGCAACGGGCGCTCGTCACCTACCTGCCCAATCCGGTGAGCCGTTTCCTCATCGACTTCTTCGCCAACAAGTGCAGCGCAGTGGTCACCAACGTCAAAGGCCCTTCCAAGGAACTCACCCTCAAGGGACGCAAGGTGCGCTCCATGATGTTCTGGGTGCCCCAACGGGCCAGGATCGGGATCGGAATTTCCATCCTGAGCTGCTCCGGCAGGGTGCAGGTGGGGGTAATCGCCGATGAGGCCCTGGTCCCGAATCCAGCAGAGCTGATTCAGGCCTTCGAAGACGAATTCGAAACCTTGAAGCTGCTCGCAGCCCTTGCGCCCAGTCAACCTGGGGTCCCGCCTGTCGGCCTCAAGCCGCCTGAGGGTGCCATCAAGCAGACCGGCCACCAACGGCCTCGCCGCAGCATGAGGCCCAAGGCCGTCCCGGACCCTGTGAACGGGGTCGGCCATGAGCTCCAGCCGGAGCACCAAGCCATGCGCTTCCAGGATGAGCCTAAGGGTGCGCCTGTTTTTCCAAAGGTTCTCCTGGATCCGCCGCCAACCGCTCTTGCAGACTTCATGCCGGATACGGAAGCGGAACTGGATGTTGAAGAAGCGGTGCAGGCTTGACTCAGGTCCACCTATCCTTTGGGTGACTTGAGCGCCGCTGCGAGGCCCTCAGACTGTGGTTTCGGCGGTGACCTCGACCTTCTTGCCTTTGGTCCGGACCGCAATCTTGGGCTTGGCCTTGGCTTTTGGATTGGCCTTGGCCTTGGGCTTGACCTCCTCCTCGGTCTCGTCCTCGGTCTCGACCTTGACGCGCGCCTTGGCCTGCTGCACGCTCCGGGTCAGTTCCTCCACCCGGTGGGTGAGCTTGGCGATCTCCTCTCGAGAGGGCATGCCGAGCCGCTGCATGGTGGCCGAAAGACCATCTTCAATCGGCGCGGTGACCATGCTCAGGGCGTTCTTGGCGTCCTCCTTCAACTCGGTGGCGCGTTCGGTGATACCGGAGAGCCAGCCGTCCTCGTGCTCCTCCTCGACCCCCCGGCCCTTCTCTACCAGCTCCTGGAAGAGCCTGGTACCTTCCGCGCCCACGAAGTTGAAGGCGCCGAGACCCGCCAGCCAGATCTCGTTGGCGGATTCCTTGAATCCGAATGTGAGGGTGGTCTTTGGCTTGATTGCCATGTTGCGGTTCCTTTCTGCCAACCCTGAGGCCGATCCGGCTCAAGGCAGCGAGTGGTCCAGCGGGATGCGCGTGGACGGCTGATGCCGTTCCGGGCTTTGAGGATGGCACTGGCGCCATTGATCGCAATCAATATACCGCAGTGCGGAAACCGCGCCAGTTTTATTCCGCACTGCGGAATCAAACCGATTTTCCGGGGCTCACGGGTCCACCTGCTGGAACGCCTCGCCCAGGGTGGCGATGGACAGCTAGGGGTTAGCCCCGGCATTGCCGGACATGGCCGAACCGTCGGAGAGGTAGAGGCCTTCGTAGCCGAACGAGCGGTGCCGGTGGTCGATGGCGCCGGTCTCAGGGGAAACGCGCATGGGCGCGACGCCCAGGGTGCAGGCGGGAGCGTCCGCGCCTTGGAAGAGTGGGCCGAGGTCTGCCGGGTCCGAACAACTTTGACCACCTATATGGAAGCCATCCTCCAATGACTCGAATGCCCGATCCCCAAAGCCCCGAGAGCGTCCTGGCCAAGGTTGGACTGCCCATCCAATGGGGCCGTTAACTCCATTGATAAAAAACTTGACAATACCTACTATTGACTGATATTTCCAATCGCAGTACTCACCATCATTGGCGAAGTTGCCAAGGGGTAAGGCGGCAGGTCGCAACCCTGCTATCGTTCGGTTCAACCCCGAATCTTCGCCTCCAATTTAATTGCAGTATAAGCACCGTTCAACACCTGGCGGGCCTGGGCATTATTTTCCGTCGCCTTGGCTTAACGTTACCTCACCACCTCGAATGGGCCGCCCATGAACTCCCCGCGGTATATCCAGGGTCTGCTGGTGGCCCTGGCGCTATCTGAACTTGCATTCTCGCTGGCCTGCATGAAACCGGCGGGCGCCGGCGCGCTCGTGAAATGCGGTCCCAAGCCCACCCGCGAACAGGCTGAAAGCGTTGCCCGTTCATTCTGCCCCAGGGCGCTCGGGCTTCCGGTCAATGCGCTGATAGAGGACATCCAAATCGTGGGTCCGGAAAAGATCTACACCGGGCTGGTGGTGGGAATAACTTGCTCATACGGCTGGGCCATCACGTTTCAGGTCGAGGCCAAAAATGCCGTCGGTGCCTACCACAATGCCCGGAAAGTGACGGTCGTCTCCTCCCCCGACGGGAAGATCCATTGGAAGCCGGAATACGGACCGGGATCCGACTGACTTTGCCGTGCCTTTCCGTCATCTTGCCTATTCAACTACTCGATTTCGAGTTCGGCTCTATCCCAGTGAGCGCATGTGGCAGCAGCTTCGTATGTGCTTTGCAGAAAATCAAGCAGGGCAGCGTCGCAGTCCGGCGACTGGCGCATGGCTTCGTACGGAAGGATGAATTCGCCGAAGTTCTTGTCGTAGCCGGCTGAGGCTGGCGTGATGGGATAGTCCGAGTAGCCGGGCGGTTCAGGGTAGGCGTAGCTGTAGAAGAACGGTTCGATGCCGGGCGCACCAGGCCAGAAGCCGCAGCTACTGACCTCATGCGAGTAGGCATCGCGGGTGACGCGGTCAGGCAGGTTGGCCATGTTGGGATGCTCGGGCGCCGTACGGCCAGAGAAGCGCGTGCAAGCCAGATCGAGGGCACCCCAAAAAACATGGACAGGGCTTACTTTGCCGCGGAAGCGGGCGCGGAACTGGGTGAAGACGCGGGTCGCCTGAAGCAGAACCCGCCAGAATCGCTGGGCAAACTCGGGGTCATAGGAACGGTGCAGCTGATCCTGGTCAAAACGAATCGCCTGCTCGATTTCGACGGGCATGGGCCAGATGCGGACAGGCATGGCAAGGCTATCAAGGGCGGAGAGGACCTCATGATAGAAATCCGCGACCGGCATTGGCTGGAGCGGAAGCGTTCGGCTGGCACCGTCACTGGTATCGATGAGGAGTTGGTGGTGGACGAAGTCGAAATCTATTTGCAGCATCCGTGCACCGTGGGCCATGGGCAGCGTGGTGAGGCCGCGGGTGGTGGGAAAGAGGGTGACATTCCAGCAGTGATTTATAGGCGGCACAAGGGCGAGGCGAACCTTGCCGACGATCTGGAGCCAAAGCTGGAGCGTGGCGCAGGTATCGCTCCATTCGGCCTGGGGCAGTGCAGGCCAAATGTCTGAGGAGGGCGTGGGACCTGCGGGCGCGTCGGGGATCGTCGGGTGCATAGGCATCTCGCGGGGCTATTCTACCCTCGCTTGCAAGGGGACTTCCGGGGCCGTTCGGGGTCCTCGCTTCATCGGTCCTCCCGCACAAACCAAGGCCCGCCGATTCCGTGATGACGGTCCACTTCACCGTGTCCGGGCAGACCTTCTTGGCCCTCAACGGCGGCCCTGGCTTTCCCTTCACCCATACGGGCGTCCCGAGCGGTTCCGAGTATCATGCAAGCGCCGGCCTTCGCCCGCGCCCCAGGAAGGAGCCATCCCGTGCCAGACCATGAGACCGCCGCAGCCATCATCGAGCACTACGGCACCGGGGATCTCACCGCCCGGGTCAGTGCGGCGTTGCGCAGGGCCGGCCTGGACCGCGGCCCGGTGACCTGTTCGGACCTGGCGCCGCTGGATCAGTTCCACGTCCGCGGCCTGGCCGCTACCGGGGAGTTGGCCCAGGGCCTGGATCTGGCGCCAGGGGCGACGGTGCTGGACGTGGGCTGCGGACTGGGCGGGCCGGCGCGCCACTTGGCGGCCGCGTGCGCGGCGCAGGTGACCGGGATCGACCTGAGTCAACCCTATGTTGATGTGGCCCGGATGCTGACGGAACGGTGCGGGCTGGCGGACCAGGTCCGGTTCCGGCAGGCGGACGCCCTGGACCTGCCCTTCGCCGACGCCAGCTTCGACCATGCCTGGACCCAGCACGTGGCCATGAACATCGCCGACCGGGACCGCTTCTACCGAAGCATCCGCCGGGTGCTGAAACCCGGCGGCCGGCTGGCCATCTACGACATCGTGGCCGGTGCGGCCTCCCCCGTGCTGTTCCCGGTGCCCTGGGCGCGCGGGCCGGAACTCAACCACCTGCTCACCGCCGAGGCCATGGCCGAGGTGCTGCGGCAGACCGGTTTCCGGCAGTTGGCCTGGGCCGATCGGAGCGCCGCCGGGCTGGCCTGGTTCCAGGAGCAGGCGGCCCGGCCCCCGGCGGCGGCGCCGGCGCTGGGCCTTCAGGTGGTCATGGGGCCGGAATTCCCGGTCATGTTCGCCAACCTCGGCCGCAACCTGGCGGAAGGGCGGCTCCGCCTGATCCAGGCGATCCTGGGCGCGGCCTGACCGGCCCTGGACCTCGCCCATGCGCTTCCTGCCCCACCTGTTCGCCAACAACCAGGCCTGGGCCGCCCGGCAAGTGGCCAGGGACCCGGGCTTTTTCGACCGGCTTTGCGCCATCCAGAAGCCTGACTACCTCTGGATCGGCTGCGCCGACAGCCGGGTTCCGGCCAACGAGATCGTGGGACTGCCGCCCGGGCAGCTGTTCGTGCACCGCAACGTCGCCAACCTGGTGCGGCCGGAGGATGCCAACGGCATGGCCGTGGTGCAGTACGCGGTGGACTACCTCCAGGTTGCCCACCTGATCGTGACCGGACACCACCACTGCGGCGGCGTCCAGGCCGCGCTCGGGCCGGCGGCCGCCGATCCCCTGGAGGGCTGGATCGCGCCGATCCGCGAGCTGCGCCGGCGCCACGCGGGGGAACTGGATGCGCTCCCGGATGACGAAGCCCGCCTGGACCGGCTGTGCGAACTGAATGTCCAGGCCCAGGTGCGCGAATTGAGCAGGCTGCCCACGGTCATCAACGCCTGGGACCGGGGACAGCCGCTGGCCATCCATGGCTGGGTCTATGATCTGCGCGACGGGCTGCTGCGCGACCTCGAGGTGACCACCGAGGGCCCCTGAAAGGGCGCATGCGAGAAACCGGGTTCAGGAAGGTTTGGGAGGCCAGGGAAACCACACCTCGGCATCGGCATCGCAGCAGCGTTCCCAGGACTTGCCGTCGGTGAAGAGTTCCTCCCGGTCCCGGCCGCACGCCTTGAATCCGACCAGGCGGTCCTGGGGCTTCGGCGGGGCGGGCATTTGCATCCAGTGGGTGGGGAAGCAGGCCGTGACGAACCCGGCCCCGGCGTTCTCGCGCCACCACTGCTGGCCCTGGTAGCGCATCGCGACCGCGAGCATGTTGTCCGAGTCGTCCCAACCGTAGGATCCGCGGCCGATGAGAATGCTCCCGTCCTTCGGCGCGGTTTCGATGTGCTGCCACTCGCTCATGATCACCTCAAGCTACCTGATGTTCTAATTATGCCTGGATCTCCCCCCGGCAAGCGCGCCACGGCCATGCCCGAAATCACGAATCCCCCGGATCCTCGCCGACCTTGCCAAACCGCCGGAAATGTACGATAAATAATGGCTCCCCTCCATCCAAGAGGAATGGTCCATGCCCATGCACGAAACGCAGGACAACCGGACGGAACCCGATTTTCGGGAAATCTTCGAGTCGGTGCCAGGTCTCTACCTCATCCTGGATCCGGATCTGGGCATCGTCGCGGTCAGCGAGGCCTACCTCCGGGCGACCAAGACCTGCAGGGCGGAGATTCTCGGCCGGAAGATCTTCGAGGTCTTTCCCGACAACCCGGATGATGCGGCCGCCACCGGCGTGGCCAACCTGAAGGCCTCCCTGGGCCGGGTGCTGGCCCTGCGCCGGCTCGACGCCATGGCCGTCCAGAAGTACGACATCCGCCGGCCCGAGGCGGAAGGCGGCGGGTTCGAAGAGCGCTTTTGGAGCCCCACCAATTCGCCGATCCTGGGGCCCGATGGCGGGGTGCGCTACATCCTGCACCGGGTGGAGGACGTCACCGACTACATGCGCCTGCTGCAGCAATCCAGGCAGCAGGATGAGGCCGCGGAAAAGCTGAAGACCCGGGCCGGACAGATGGAGGCTGAGATCTACCTGCGCGCCCAGGAGCTCCAGGAGGCCAACGGCAGGCTCAGGGCGCTGCAGGCGACCCTGGAGGCGCGCGTCGAGGAGCGCACGGCGGAGCTGCTCCAGGCCAATGACCGGTTGCTGCATAGCGAGGAGCAGCTGCGCCACGCGCAGAAGATGGAGGCCGTGGGCCGGCTGGCCGGGGGCATTGCCCATGATTTCAACAACCTGCTGACGGTCATCGTCCTGCTTGGAGAGGAACTCCAGGCGACGGCTGGCGCCGGTCCGGAGCTGACCGCCATGCTGTCCGCCGCGCAACGGGGGGCGCTCCTGGTCCGGCAACTGCTGGCCTTCAGCCGCCAGCAGGTCATGACGCTCAAGTCTTTGGATTTCCGGGAAGTGCTGGACGGCATGAGCGAGATGCTCAACCGGGCCCTGGGCGAGGACATCGACTTGAACATCAGCTTCGCGCCGGATCTGCGCCGGTTCTTCGGGGACCCGGGACAGATCGACCAGGTGCTGCTGAACCTCGCCATCAATTCCCGGGATGCCATGCCGGC
>Ga0316232_1001234_pt1 | contig 32499 bp, 23 predicted proteins | sample TBHtaG_FD_206006 | JGI IMG/M metagenome (GOLD analysis project Ga0316232, IMG submission 206006) | Freshwater microbial communities from Trout Bog Lake, Wisconsin, USA - TBH18025_13 | ecosystem: Environmental > Aquatic > Freshwater > Lake > Hypolimnion/Profundal zone | place: USA: Wisconsin... | reverse complement strand
TGGCTATGCGCGACGTTTCACGGATGGGAACCGGACGCGGCCCGGTGCGAATGGCCGATGGACAGACGTGCGACGTGCTCGACGTGCAATACCGCTTCCTGGCGCACGCCATCCACTGCTTCGCCGGCGCCGACGAGGAAACCGACTGGGTGCTGGACAACTGGCGGTACACGCTCGATGCGCTGGCGACCAAGCCGGAGTTGCTCATCGGCGGCGTGGATTGGATTTCCAAGCGCTGGCTGCTCAACCTGTTCCGGTGTTCCGAGAAGCTTTCGTGGCAGGACCCGTGGATGCAAAGCCTGGACTTGGAATACCACAACCTGCACCCGGAACGGGGCCTGTTCTTTACTCTGAAGCCCTCGCAGCGCATCGGCGACTGGAACGCCTCGATGCGCATCCCGGAGACCCTCCGCAAGCCGCCGGAAAACACCCGGGCATGGGGACGCGGCGCCGCCGTGGAACATTTCCTCAAACACCCAAAACGCAACTACCTCATCAACTGGGATTCGCTCAGTGTCGAAGGCGAAGCCCCCCTGGCCATGCCCGACCCGTTTGAGGACTACGAGGATATGGTGCGGGACTTCCTGGGAAAATAGACTGCTCTTTTTCTCATCTTTGCCACGCCCCTCAGCACCAGTGGCTGTGCCGCCGAGCGCTAAAACTGGAAATAAATAAACTGGCTGCTTTCGAAATGCAGGGCCACGTTGCGCATTCCGAAGAGCGCGAGAGAGAAGAGCACCCCCAGCAGCACCGCGTGCCGGGCGGTGAGTTGCCGGGATTCCACCCACTCCTTGGTCGTCGGGGCCACGTTGACGAAGACCACCAGGGTCAGCAGCGTTACGATTGCGCGGAGGCCAACGCCGGGCGGCATCCAGTGAACACGCAATGAGGAGAGCCGCGCCATCGAGCATAGCATTTCGCGAGCTTTGGTGATGGTCTCCGAGCGGAAGAGGGTCCAGCCGATCATCGCGGCGATGAAGGTCGTGGCCCTGGCCAGCCAGACCGGCAGCGCGCGCCCCGCCTTCGACCACATGGAGCAGATCGCAAGCAGGATGCCATGGTATGCGCCCCACAGGACGAACGTCCAGTTTGCGCCGTGCCAGAGACCGCCGAGCACCATCGTCACGAAGAGATTCCGGTAACGGCTCCATTCGCCAAACCGGTTGCCTCCCAATGGAATATAAAGGTAATCACGTAAAAACCGTGAAAGCGTCATGTGCCAGCGCCGCCAGAAATCGGCGATGCTTTCCGCCCGGTACGGCGCGTTGAAATTATCCGGCAGGCGCACGTTGAAGAGCCAGCTCAACCCGATGGCCATGTCGCTGTAGCCGGAGAAATCGAAGTAAAGCTGCATGGTGTAAGCCAGCACCCCCACCCAGGCCGCCAGCATCGGCACCGGGTGTGAGGTGCCAAAAACGCTGTTGGCGATCGGCGCGCAGTAGTCGGCAATGACGACCTTTTTCACCAGCCCGATCGCCAGCCACGCGATGCCCACGTTGATATTCTTCGGCTGCCATTTGCGCGAATCGGGCCTGGCGAACTGCCCCATGATCTCCTTGTGGTGAACGATGGGACCCGCGATGAGGTGCGGAAAGAAGAAGACGAAGAGGCAGTAGCGCGTGAAATTCATCTCCTGGGCTTCGCCCCGGTAGGCGTCCACGATGAACGCGATCTGGGTGAAGGTGTAGAAGGAAATGGCCAGCGGCAGGATGATGTGCGGCGCCGGCAGGTCCAATCCCAAGAAACGATTGGCCGTGTGAAGGGCGAATCCGGTGTATTTGAAGTAGCCGAGCACGCCCAGGTTCATGACGATGCCTCCGGTCAGGACGCCTCTGCGCCGGTTTCCCCGGACGTAGCAGCCAATGGCGTAGTTGAGAATCGTGCTGGCACCGAGCAGGAACACGTAAGGCCACTTCCAGTACGCGTAAAAGAACAATGAAGTGAGCACCAGCGACACCGCCGAAAGAGCGGGCGCGCCGGACTTCGCAAGCAGGTAGTACAGCGCAAGGCTGATCGGCAGGAAGACGAAGAGAAACTCGAAGGTGTTAAAGAGCATGGGGTGGAAAACGGTGGGCGCGGGCTTTTTTGCGATTTCCTGCTTCTGAAAACAAGGGAAGGGACCAAAAGGAGGGTGAGGACGGCGCGCTCAAGTTTTCATTGTGCGGAGCGGGACCTACCGCGCGAAGCGCTTTGGAGTGCGGCGACCCTCCGCCGCTTTGGGGTGACGCCCAGACAGCATTGCCTGCTCCCTGATCCACCAGAGCGTTGTTTTCGAGGGCTTTGCGTAAAGAAATGCGTTGTTGCGCGAAAGACATGCACTTCCAAAGCGGCGGAGGGCCGCACGCACTCCAAAGCGCTTCGCGCCATGCCTGCGAAGGCTCGTCGAACCTCCCGCGCCCGACGTGCGGGTGTTGCGCTCGCCAATTCCATTTTCGAGGTAGCGTCTCGCCTGTGGTTTGGACGCGGGCATGCATTCTCTTCACGGAACGACCTCCCGCAAGGTCCATCCCGGGAGCCGTTCCGACGTAAACGTCCCCTGGGCGACGGCGATCTGCAAAACCGGATCGATCACCGTCACCGCAAGGCCCGGGGACGCCTTCGAAAGCTGTTCCCCGTTCACGAGGATCGGCAGCGTCTTCTCGCCGAGCTCCCCATATTCCACGCTGGACGCGCTCTTGAGAACGATGCGCAGTCCCGGGAACTGCCCCCCTGGGAGTGACTCCTTCTTTCGCTTCACCAACGTCACCGGGTGCTCTCCGCGCCGCACGGATTCAACGGCGCTGTAGGGTCCCGTGCCCAGAACTCCCACGCGGAATCCGTCCCCGGCAACGAACCGTTTGAATGCCGGGGGCAGACCGGTTGCCGGGAATGGGCAACGCATTTGGCGGGCCAGGCTAAGCAGGAACAAATGTTTGTCGTAGCGCTTCACCCAGTCGGCCAGCGAGGGGCGATCTCCCGCGACCTCCCGCCATTTCAAGCCTGCTCCCTCCACCGCAGCCCTGACTGTGTCGTCGGTGAAATACACGGGCAGGTCTTGCGACTTCAGCTCTCCGACTGAAATGCTGTCGGGGTGCTCCGACTTCTCCCCCGCACCGGCAAGAAAACGCCAGCGGACGTTCCGCGCCGGGTCCAGCGGAGAGCAATCGGGGAACGCCGTGGTTGCCGCCGAACCGACGAACACTGCGCGCGGGGCGGCCCCTTCCGGGGCAACCGCCTTTTCGTTTCCCAAAGCTGTACGAAGGGCGCCGGCGAGCTTGACCGAGTAAATCCGGCGGCCGGTGTTGTTGGGATGGTAGCGGGTGTCGATGAAGAACGATGGCGGATACAGAGTGTCCTTCCCCTCGATGACCACGGGAATTCCCACGCGAGCCATGGCATCGGAGATCGCCCTCTGGGCTGCCGCCAGCGCCGGGCGGTCTTTCTCCGGCGGCAGCGCCATCGCCGGAAACGCGAAGAGCAGGCGCACAGAGCGTTGCCGCGCCCACCGGACCGCGTCGGCCAGTTCGGCTTCGATCGGCTTTTCGATGGCGGTGTCGCCGTGGAGGTCCGCCGGATTGAACGGAACGAACTGCTTTGCGGGATGCACCCCGCGCATGTCCCCGTTGGGACCGAGCGTGAACGCGCCGTAATCGTTGTTGGGATCGAACACCCGGTCCTCAGTCTTGCCAGACAGAGCTCGATACCATTGAAAACAGGAGCGAACATAGTCGTCGAGCGGGTTGCCGTAGATGAACGCCAGCGCCTTGCCGGGCGGCAGGTAGCGCAGATAGGGTTTGTCGACCGTCCACACCACCGCGCGCTGGACATCGGTGCCGAGGTCCGACCTGGAGAAGAACAGCTCCGGTTCGAACACGAGCAAGGCGGTATCGGACGGCTGCGCCGTGCGTTTGACCCACGAGAGGTGATAAGCGACGCTCAGTCCGGCGAAAGTGCTGAAGTTGACCGTGGGCGTTTTCAGTTCGCGCTGGATCGACTCCGCATCGAAACCAAAGAGCCCCGACGAACCGCCGAACGAAATAAGCGTCGGCCGATGTTCGACGCGTTGGAGCGCCAGCGCCCGCGTCTTTTGCTGGTAGAGCGCGCCCACCCACTGCACCTGGCGGTCGGTCTGCCAGTTGAGCAGAAGCAGCGTGACTCCGGGAAACGCCACCCCGGCAAGGAAGAAGACGGTTCCAAGGAAAACCCAGAGGAACGTCCGGTTGGCGCGTTTGTCGCCGGACTTCGGCAGGGTCTGTGACGCGTGGGCATCCTGGGCTGCGGCGAATTTCATGCGGAGCGCTAACAAGTAAGGGATTGCCGGAGGGAGTCAAGCGCGGGAGCTTGGCCGCGTCACGAGCTCACGAGCTGAAACAGCGGTCCTACTTCGTCGCGCGCCAAGGTCAAGAAACACCCTGATTGCATCGGGGTGTTTGCGGGCGCGAATTACAAGGCCCCACTCTGTTTCGGTGCCTGTCTTTTTGAAGGGATGGCTGGGCTCAACCCGCCACCACCCCCCCCGCCCCTATTTCAAGCAATCATCCAGCCAGCCGAGCAACTCCGAGATCGTCTTTTCGGTTTCGTCGCCCATGTTGGAGATGCGGAAGGTCTTTCCTTTCAGCTTGCCGTAACCGCCGTCGATCATGGCGTGGTAGCGCTCCTTGAGCTTGGAGTTGAGTGCGGGCACGTCGATCTCCCGGTTGTTGCGCACGCACGTCAGCGACTTGGACCGGTAGCCTTCGGGCGCGAAGAACTCCAACCCGTTGCGCGCGACCCAGTCGGCGACCAAGGCGTTGAGCTTCGCATGGCGCGCATAGCGGTTTTCGATCCCCTCGCATTCGATGTCCTCCAGCTTGGACTGGAGCGCGTAAATGTGCGAAATGACCGGCGTGCTCGGGGTCATGCTTTCGGCTTGGTTTTTTTTGAATTCGAGGAAGTCAAAGTAATAACCGCGTCCCTCGACAGTGGCCGCGCGGGCGAATGCGCGTTCGGAAACGGAGAAAAGGGCCATTCCCGGCGGAAGCGCCAGCGCCTTTTGGCTGCCGGTGAGCAGAACGTCGATGCCGAGTTCGTCCATGGGAATCGGCACTGCGGAGAAGGAGGAGACGCTGTCGACCACGAGCATGACGTCCGGGTGTTTCTTGACGACGGCGCAGAGTTCCTTGATGGGGCTCATGACGCCGGTGGAGGTCTCGTTGTGGATGAGCGTGACGGTGTCGAAGCCGCCCTCGGCCAGCTTGGCGTCGAGCGCTTCAGGCAAAATCGGCTGGCCCCATTCCACCTGCAAGCCTTCGGCCTGCTTGCCGCACCGGCGGGAGACATCCAGCCATTTGTCCGAGAACGCGCCGCACATGCAGTTGAGCACCTTCTTCGAGACGAGGTTGCGGATCGCCCCTTCCATTACCCCCCAGGCGGAGGAGGTGGAGATGAACACGGGCTGCTGGGTGTAAAAGAGCGCCTGCAGCTTGGGATGAATCTCGGCGTACAGCTTTTTGAAGTCGTTGCTGCGATGGCCGATCATCGGTTTGCAGAAGGCTGCGAAGGTTTTTGGCGAGACTTCGATCGGGCCCGGAATAAAGAGCTTGGTGTGAGGCATGGGTGTAAAATGACGATGTGAAGCGCAAAAAAAGCAGAAAAGAAGGGGGTGCGCCAGAAATCTTTGCGCGTTGCTTCACGAGAGGGCGCAAATTGGGTAACGTACCTTCCATGCGCCTCATTCTCGCTTCCGCATCGCCGCGCCGCCGCCAACTGATGGCGGAATACGGCTACGAGTTCGCCGTTCAACCGTCCGATGTCACCGAAATGACACCCCCTCACCTCACCGTGTCTGAGGTCACCCTCTACAACGCCAGGCAGAAAGCCGAGGCCGTCGCCCAGGCGCACCCGGATTCGGTGGTCATCGGAGTCGATACGCTGGTCTCGCTGGAGGGCGATATCCTGGGCAAACCGCGAGACCTGGAGGACGCCTTCGCGATGCTCCAGCGCCTCAACGGGCGGATTCACGAGGTCTATTCCGGGGTCTGGATCGTCCGCCTGGCCACCGCCACGACGCGCGCGCTGGTGGAAGTGAGCCGGGTGAAATTCCGCACGTTCGACGAAGCGGCGATCCGCGGCTACATGGAGCGTATTCATCCCCTGGACAAAGCCGGAGCCTACGCGGCGCAGGACGAGAGCGCCGACGGGATCGTCGAGCGGATCGAAGGCTCGCGCACCAACGTGGTGGGGTTGCCGATGGAAGCGCTGGCGAAGATGCTGGAAAACCACGGATTTGACGGATGAACACGGATACCGCGGATGTCCGCGGATCTTGCGGGGAGTTTGCCGGTTCTGAATTGAATCCACAGCCGCTCCTTTCTGGTCTTCCATCCGTGCCAATCCGTGAAATCCGTGGTTTTCGGCTTGAGCTTTTCCTCGATGCGCTAAACTGGGGGGAACAATCATCGCCATGCGCCCGCTCCTTCCCCTTCTCCTTGCGCCGGTTTTCCTGACGGCAGCCTATGGCGATGTCACCCTGCCGAGCATGATCTCCGAGAACATGGTCTTGCAACGTTCCAAGGCGGTGGTCTACGGCAAGGCCGGCCCTGGCGAAAAGGTGAAAGTGTCCCTGGGAGAAAGCTCGGCGAGCACCGTGACCGGCAAAGACGGCAAATGGCGGCTGAAACTCGACGGCCTGAAGCCGGGCCTCGCCGGCACGATGACCATCGTGGCAAAGAACCGCTTGGCTGTGCCAAATGTCATGGTGGGCGATGTCTGGCTCTGCGCCGGGCAATCCAATATGGCTTTCCCGGTGTTCGGCGTGAACAAGGCCGAGGACGAAATCGCGATGGCGGATTCCCCGGAAATCCGCATGTTCACGGTGAACCGGAAATCGAGCGACACGCCGTTGGACGAAGTCGAGGGACAATGGCAGGTGTGCGATCCGACCACCGTCGGACGCTGGTCGGCGGTGGGTTACTTTTTTGCGCGGCAGCTGCACGACGACCTCGACATCCCCGTGGGCATGATCAACGCCTCCTGGCCCGGAACCGCCGGGCAATCGTGGACGCCCCGGGCGATGCTGGAATCGGATCCCGAACTCAAGTTTTACTGCGACCAATGGCAAACGTGGATGGCTGATTATCCCGCAGCCAAGGAGGCGTTCGACAAGGCGATCGCCGAATGGCAGGTCGTCGCCGACAGCACCAAGGCAACCGGAAAGCCGCCGCTGCGTCCGCCGGCGCCTCCCTTCGCCCCTGGCTCGCACCGGTCGCCCGGCGCTGTCTTCAACGCGATGGTTCATCCCCTCGCCGTTTGGCCCATCAAGGGCGTGATCTGGTACCAGGGAGAGGCCAATGTGCGCGATGCCGCTCGTTACGGGCGGCTGTTTCCGGCAATGATCGGCTCCTGGCGCAAGGAATGGGGCGTCATGGATCTGCCGTTTCTCTTCGTCCAAATTCCGGCGTTCATGCCGCGACGGGATCTGCCGTCGGATTCCATCTGGGCCGAATTGCGTGAGGCGCAGGGTTCCGCGTTAAACACGCCCAACACGGCGATGGCGACCACCGTGGATATCGGCGATGCCGCCCGTTTTCATCCGAAGAACAAACAGGAAGTGGGACGCCGCCTGGCCGTGTCGGCGGAAGCCAGGGTTTACGGAAAGGACATTACCGGTTCGGGACCGCTCTTCGACAGCGCGAAGTTCGCCGGAGATCGTGTCATTATCTCTTTCAAGCCGGGGACCGCGCGCGGTCTGCTTTCGAAGGATCGCGAGTCCATCAAGGGTTTTGCGGTTGCTGCCGAAGATCGCAAGTTCGTCTGGGCAACCGCCGAGATCATCGGAGGCGATCCGGTCGATCGTACGGGGACCCTTAGTTTGCCAGTAAAGAAAGGCAAACCCGGCAAGACCGCAAAGAAGGAAACCCCGAAACCGACTAGCGAGCAGACGGTCGCCGTGTACTCGCTGGCAGTGCCGAAGCCGGTGGCAGTCCGCTACGCCTGGGCGGATAACCCGGAGGTTAATCTGGTCAACAGGGCAGGCCTGCCCGCCGCGCCGTTCCGAACCGATACATGGGAGCAAGAGCCGCCGCCACCGATAAGCCCTTCGCCAACGCCAGCACCCGCGGCCACACCGACGCCAGCACCCGCGGCCACACCGACGCCGGCACCCGCAGCCACACCGACGCCAGCACCCGCGGCCACACCGACGCCGGCAGCACGACCAACGCCAACAGCGACGTCAACGCCCGCGCCGGTCGCCAACCCGTCACCGACCCGGCGGCACCGCCACAGCCAACCAGGGCTGTGACACCGGACAGTTTCGGGAATTCGCTGCACGAGGCCGGGGCGGGAGGGATTTTTAACAGGATTATCAGGATTAGGATGATTAAAAAGATTGAGGGTGAAGAACCCTATTCCCGCCCGTCCCTCGTCTTATAGCGTTTCTCAAAAGTCATTGCCGAAACGTCGCGTCTACTGTCACCAATCGGGCCTATTTGTCCCATCGGTCCCATCGGCCCCATCTGTCCTCGTTATGGGACAAATGGGACAAATGGGACAAATGGGACCGATGGGACCGATGGCATGCAGCAAACGAGTCACAAGTTCGCTTTAGCGTGTTCGGCATGCGAAAGCGGTAGAGGACTCTTTCCATTACCCACAAGTTTGCAAACCGGACGCACGAGCGAGGACGGAACCCCGAATGCTGTCATCCTGAGCCTGCGAAGGATCTCACGAAGCAGTCCGAACGTTTGTTTCAGTCGGCGCGTAATCGGAACTGACGGCCCATGCGGTTGACGCCGTCAGCTTCGAGAACGGTGAAGGGTTGCATAACGCTAGTTGGCATGGGGTGAGATCCTTCGCAAGCTCAGGATGACAGATAATAAGGGCCGCTCCGGCTTCCACGCTCGGTTTCCGATTTGTGGGTAATGGAAAGAGATGACTGCCGCAGTCCAAGACACTGGCTCACTCATCCGGAGCGCCCTGTGATTTCCCGCGCTACGTCGCCCCCCGCTCCTGTGGCGGCTCAAAACGTTCCAGCGGGAACACCAGGTTTGCCGGCAGCGGGCGGACCCGTTCGACGATCCTCGCAGCCAGCGGCGTCCCGGTCTGGTAGGCGCCAAACATCATTTCGAGTTTCGCATCGAGGTTGTCCAGATAATGCAATGCCGCCGCCTCGGGAGTTTTCGGAAAAACCGGGGAGCCGAACTCCATCTCGCCATGGTGCGCGGCGATCAGGTGGATGAGATGATTCCGCACGTCCTCGGAGGTTGGACGCAAGGCGTTCCACCCAGCCGCCGCCTCGGTTGCCATGAGCTTGCGCCAGAGGGTGTTCAGCAGCTCGATGCCGATGCTGATGTGGCCCATCAGTTCGCCGCGCTCGCTGTAGGGCATCTCAAAGCCGCGCGCCTCCATGCAGTTCTCCCATAGCTTGCCGCTGTCGTGCAAGAGCACCCCGCACAACAGCAGGTCGCGATTGAGCCACGAATACACCTCCGCGATTTTGTCCGCGCCGCGCATCATTTGCGCGACGTGCTCGACTAATCCGCCCCGGCGCGCGTGGTGGTAGGTGCGCGCGGCGGCAGTGCGCCGGAAGCGGTCGCCGAACTCCGCCAGAAAGAGCTCGCAGAGATTGCGCAACCGCGGATCGGCTATCGTTGACACAAGCCGCACGACAGCCTCGAAATCGCGCGCCTGCTTTTGCTGAAGTTCCTGCGAGCCGCCCAGAAGCGTTTCGATCTCGGACGGCTCCAGCGCGCGACATTGCCAGCGCCGGGCCTCCAGTCCGTAATTCGGATGCGTGGCAAATTCGCCTTCGATTTCGAGAAACTGCCCCTTGGCCAGCCCCGCGCAGACGGCAAAGTTCGGGGAATCGTTCCATACCCGCAAAGTGAACCGGTCTTCGGCGTCGGCGAGAGTGAACTCCCAGAACGGTTTCCCGTCCTTGGTTTGTTTCTCCAACAGGACTTCAATCTGTCCGTGAAGGCTCGCCTCGGCCCGTCCTTCCTGGGCCGCCCGCTTCATCTCGCGAATGGTAAACAGTTGCATGAAAAAATCGCCTCCGTTCCGCTGTCCGCCGCTGGCCGGCGGTTACTTCTCCTTGCCGCTCTCCAGAACGACGCACCGGTGCATCTCCTGCGTGAGGGTCTCGATTCGCAGGCTCAGCTCTTTGGTCAGTTCGGTAAGCGCGGTATTTTGCTGGATCAACTCCATGATCTGCTGAGTCTGATGCGAGGCCAGCGCCTGGCGTTCCTCGCTCGCGGCGGCGAGGGCTTCGCGATGTTGCGCATCCGCATCGGCGTGCGCCTTGTCCCGGTCCGCCTGGCGGGTTTGCGCCAGCAAAATGAGCGGCGCGGCATACGCGGCCTGGAGGCTGAAGGCCAGGTTCAGCAGGATAAACGGGTAAACGTCGAAATTGGTCATGCCGGCAATGTTTACGCCGATCCAAATTGCGACGATGATCGTTTGGACGATCAGAAACGTCGGCGTTCCGAAAAACCGGGCAAACCCCTCCGCCTTGCTCCCAAACCAGTCCCCGCCAAAGACGGACTGAAGATGGAAATGCGGCGCGTGAAAACGCAGATGATGAGGAACGGACGGAACGGAAGCGGCGGGAGTATCGGGTGTATCCATGGAAGCTGTATGCACCGGCGCCGGGCGGCGGGCAAGAATTAAACCACGGATTTCACGGATCACCGCTCCCTGTCCTTCATCCGTGCAAATCCGTGCCATCCGAGGTTCCGATCAACCGCGGATTTCACGCGGGCCGCGGAATGCCAGCAGGCGCAGACCGTTGAGGCAGACCAGAACCGTGCTCCCCTCGTGGCCGACCACTCCGTACGGAAGCGGCAGGTGAAAGCCGAGAGCGGAGATCACCAGCAGGACAATAACGGCAAGCGCAAACGACAGGTTCTGCCAGACGACGCGCTGCGCCCGGCGGCTGATATCGATGGCGAAAGCGACGTTGTGAAGATTGTCGCCCATGAGCACGACGTCGGCGGTCTCCATCGCAACGTCGGCGCCCGCGGCGCCCATTGCCATCCCCACCGTCGCCAGAGCCAGCGCGGGCGCGTCGTTGACGCCGTCGCCCACCATCGCCACGGGGCCGGATTTCTTCATTTCCCGGATCACGCGCACCTTGTCTTCGGGCAGAAGATCGGCGTGGCACTCGTCCACCCCGGCCTGTTCGGCGATGGCGGCGGCCACCCGCGCGTTATCTCCGGTGATCATGACGACCCGGTCAATCCCCATCTTCCTGAGCCGCGCGATAACCGCCTTTGAACTCTCGCGAATGACGTCTGCAATGGCGATCGCCCCGAGAAGACGACCCGGCCCGGACTCGACGCCCATCACCGCGACGAGCACGCACGTCTTGCCCGCATGCTGCAACCCCTCGATTTCCCGCGCCGTCTTCCCGCATTGCGGAATGCCGAGCGATTCCATGAATTGCGCCGTGCCGATTGCGACCCGCCGTCCGCCGATTGCCCCGCTGGCGCCCTTGCCCTGGACGGACTGGAACTCGGTGCAATTGAGCAGCGACAGGTTGTGACGGCGGGCTTCTTCGACAATGGCGCACGCCAGGGGGTGCTCCGACTTGACCTCCACCGACGCGGCCAGCAGCAGGAGATCCAGTGCTTTCGCCCTTCCGCCCACCGATTTGCCGGCGGGAAGAGCCTTGCCCTCGACCAGGATGTCCGTCATGCAGGGTTTGCCTTCGGTAAGCGTGCCGGTCTTGTCAAAAGCCACGGCATTGACCGTCGCGGTCCGCTCCAGATGCGCTCCGCCCTTGAACAGCACGCCGCGCCGGGCCGCGCCGCCGATGGCTGAGAGAATCGAGGCGGGGGTGCTGATGATCAGCGCGCATGGCGACGCCACCACCATGACGGTCATGGCGCGATAGAAAACCTGGTTGAACGGCTGATGCAGGAGCAGCCACGGCACGGCAATCAGCGCCAGCGTAAAGACGATCACTCCGGCGGCATACCATTGCTCGGCGCGGTCCAGAAAGCGTTGCGTCTCCGCCTTCTCGCTCTGGGCCTCTTCGACCATGCGGATGAGCTTTTCAATGGTGGAATCCTTCGCCAGCTTGACGACGCGCACTTCCAGGCCTCCGCTCTGATTGATGGTGCCCGCGAAGACAGGATCGCCGGCCTGCTTGTCCACGGGCATCGATTCGCCCGTCAACGACGCCTCGTCGATGGCGCTGACCCCCTCCACGATCACGCTGTCGAGTGGGATGCTCTCTCCGGGCCGCACGAGGACGATATCGCCGACGACGAGTTGCTCCAGCGGCAACAGGACGGTATCGCCGTTGCGCCGCGTCAACGCCTTTTCCGGGCGCAGCTTCATGAGGGAATTGATCGCGCGCCGGGTCCGGTCGATGGCGTAAGCCTGCAAGACGTTCGAAAACGAGAACAGGAAAAGCAGCGTCGCACCTTCGAGCGGCGCGCCCACGTACGCCGCCCCCAACGCTGCCAGCACCATGAGCAGATCGACGTCAACCGTCCGCTCCCGAAGCGACTGGATGCTGGCCAGCACGCCAAAGTAGCCGCCGGTAAGATACGCGCCCGCAAACAGGAGATTCGAAATCGATCCGCCGGTCCCGCCTCCCGACGGCAGATGACGGTGAGTAAACCAACCGGCCACCGTGAATATCAGGCAGAGCAGGGTGCAAGCCAGTTCCTGGCGCTCCACGCCAAACCAGCCCTCGTCCGGGGCGGATGTGAACGGCGTGACCTTTGCACCGGTCTCGCTCACCTTTTCCACGACCTGTTCGCGAGTCAGGACGGTGTCGTCGAAAGAGACCGTCATCACGCCGCCGATGAACGTGGCGGTGGCCCGCCGGACACCGGGGATCGCCTCGGCCTTGCGTTCGAAGTTCAAGGCGCACGCCTCGCAGGCGCGGCCGTGCAGGCGCATCAGGCATTTCTCCAGCTTTGCGCCATTGGAAACCAGGCGCCCCGCAACCTCGCGCACCGACTCGGGGCTAATGACGTTCGGATCGTAGTCGATGGTCAACCGGTGGCCCTCCGGGTCAACGACGGTACGCACAATCCCCCTCGGAACCTCGGGCTGTTCCGGCTGGCATAAGTCATCGGCACGATCGGATGGACGGTCGTTCATGGCGGCGCACTATGCGGAATCGCGGCGACCTTGGCGAGCGCTTTGGTGGACAAGAGAAAACGATACTTGCAACCGGGCGATTCGGCAACACGCCCGCGGGCCGCCAATGACGCGCCCTAAGCCGAAGCCGCCTTATTTCTAAGCGGTTTTGAATCGGTTCGGCTTATCCTTGCGTCTCAAGCAAACGCTTTACCCGTTCACACACGCTCTCCACACTAAACCCGTATTCCCGCAGTACCACCGCTCCCGGCGCCGAGGCGCCAAACCCTTCCACGGCCAGAACCCCGCCCCGATCGCCGACGAACCTGCACCACCCTTGCGGCGAGCCGGCTTCGATCGCCAACCTCACCGCCACCGAAGGCGGCAAGACGGACTCCCGATACTCCCGCGGCTGCGCGTCGAACAACTCCCAGCTTGGCATCGATACCACCCTGGCGCGAACGCCATCTTCGAGCAACTTCGGCTGTGCCGCCACGGCAAGGCCCACTTCCGCGCCGGTTGCTATCAAGATGACCTCGGGCGGACCGCCCGGCGCTTCGGCCAGGACGTAGGCGCCGCGACGCAGACCGGCGGCCGCAGCGAACCGCGCCCGGTCGAGCGTGGGCACGTTCTGGCGACTGAGGACGAGCGCAACCGGGCGCGCATGTTCCTCCAGCGCCACCCGCCACGCCTCGACCGTCTCATTCGCATCGCCCGGGCGGATAACGGTCAGGCCCGGCATCGCACGGAGACCGGCCAGTTGCTCCACCGGTTGGTGCGTCGGGCCGTCTTCTCCCAATGCGATGCTGTCATGCGTGAAGACGTAGATGACCCGAATCTTGGACAGCGCCGCCAGACGAATCGCCGGGCGCATGTAATCGGAGAAAATCAGGAACGTCGCCCCGAAGGGAATCGGACCGCCGTGCGCCGCCAAACCGTTCAAGATTGCGCCCATGGCGTGCTCCCGAACGCCGAAGTGAATGTTGCGCCCGGCGTAGCTCCAGCCCCCGCCGGCAGCGCCTTGCGCATCGGCTGGCGCCTGTTCGGGACTGCCAAAATCGCCCGCGCCGGGCAACGCCGTGTACGTCGAGGGGTCGAGATCCGCCGAGCCGCCAAACAGCGCAGTCACCTTTGGAGCGATCGCACGGAGCACCTTGCCGGACGCAACGCGCGTCGCCATCCCTTTGGCGTCCTCAGGGAACACAGGAATCTCCGCATCCCAACCGGCGGGCAGTTCCTCCCGCATGACCCGGCGCAGTTCCTCCGCGAGTTCGGGAAATGCCGCGGAGTAATCGGCAAACCGACGTTTCCAATCCGCCTCGGCTTCTTCGCCGTTCACCAACGCTTCGCGAAAACGGGCCCGCGCCTCGGCGGGCACCAAAAAATCCGGTTCCGGAGGCCACCCCAAAGCCTGTTTGGTTGCCTTGACCTCGTCCGGCCCCAGCGGCGAACCGTGTGCGTCGAATGTGTCGTGCTTATGCGGCGAACCGTAACCAATATGCGTGTGCACACTGATGATCGACGGACGTTCCGTTTCCTCCCGGGCGGCAACCAGCGCCCGTTCGATGGCGTCGAGGTCGTTGCCGTCTTCGACCACCGCCGTATGCCAACCGCATGCCGCGAAGTGCTCCATCCGGTTCTCGGTAAACGTCAGGTCGGTGGAGGCCGAGAGTGTCACTCGGTTGTCATCGTAAAGGCATACCAGCTTGCCCAGCTTCAGAGTTCCGGCCAGCGACGCCGATTCGGATGCGACTCCTTCCATCAAGTCCCCGTCGCTGGCAAGCACGTAGGTAAAGTGATCGATGACCGGGTGGTCCGCTCGGTTATACACCGCCCCAAGATGCGCCTCAGCCATCGCCAGGCCGACCGCGTTCCCGAATCCCTGACCCAGCGGCCCGGTGGTGACTTCCACGCCCGGCGCGCATCCCCGTTCGGGGTGCCCCGGCGTTCCGCTACCCCACTGCCGGAAGCGCTGAAGCTCTTCCAGCGGCAAGTCGTAGCCGGTGAGGTGCAGTAAGCTGTAAAGCAACATCGAACCATGCCCGGCGGACAGCACAAAGCGGTCCCGGTTGAACCACGCGGGATTCGCCGGATGATGCTTCAGAAAGCGGGTCCAGAGAACGTAAGCCATCGGCGCGGCTCCCAGCGGCATGCCCGGATGTCCGCTGTTGGCGCGCTGGACAGCGTCCACCGAGAGGAACCGGATCGTGTTGACGCACAGCCAATCGAGCTCCGGACTCATCGCGCGCCCTCGACGCTGTACAAGGGCTCGCGTCTGTGCTCCCCCGCCCTCGCCAGTCGTTCCTCCAGATAGGCCCGGAGCACTGTGGCGCTGTTGCGCACCGGGTCCCGCGCGCTGAACAGGAGCGTCACAGTTCCGCCCTTAGCCCGCTCCAGCAACGGTTCCCACGCATATGAAGCTTCGTCGAGCTCGGCCCGGTATAACCGCTGGAAGTCCGCCCACTTGGCCGGCTCATGGTTAAACCAACGGCGCAAGTGTTGACTCGGCGCCACGTCCTTGCACCAACCCTCCATCGGAATCTCCGCTTTCTTCCGCCCCCGCGGCCAAAGGCGCTCAACTAGAAACCGTGCGCCGTCGTCCGGCTCCGGCTGCTCATAAACTCGCTTGATTTGAATCATGCCCTCCAGGCAAAATCGAAGATTAAGCGCTGTTTGGTTGGAAATAGGTTGGGGGATCGGGAAGAGCCGCGTTGACGTTGGCAGCGCTGAGTTCGCTGCCGGCGTGGAGGATGTCCATGATTTGCCATGGTGGACAGGGTGAACAATCCCCATTCATCCATTCGGTTTGCTGGAGCGAGCCGAGATGCGACCAGCTACGCGCCGGCGGCGCTGACGGGTGTAGTTCCCGTTGGTTAACGCTTGGCGTCGCGCATCCGTTCCGATTCAATCGACCTCCTAAACATCCAATGCTCGCCTCTCTTCGTGCGCCGCTGTCAATCGTGGCTCTCCTTCTTTTCGGTGGATTGCAGTCAGCCAATCACTCATTCGCCGCTTCGTGGATCTGGTCCGGGGAAGACGGTCCGTCTGACTCCTGGTTATGTTTGCGCACCACCGTAACGGTGAGCGAGGTCCCCAAGAAGGTCGCGGCCAGGATCGCCGCCGATAGCACCTACTGGCTGTGGATCAATGGACGGCGCGTTGTGACCGCAGGTGGACTCAAACGAGGACCGACGCCAAACGACACCTACTGCGATGAGGTCGACTTGGCTCCCTATCTGGAACGCGGGAGCAACCGCGTGGCAGCATTGGTGTGGTTCTGGGGAGCGGACGCTTCCTCGCACATCAGCAGTGGTAAAGGCGGATTTTTTCTCGATTGCGCCATCCCCGGCCTCTCCACCTGTTCAAAATGGCGGTTATGTCGTCACCCCGCCTTTGGGCACGCTCAACAATCTCCACCGCTCGGGGTAAGACCGGAGTGTCCCGTAATCTTCGATGCGCGCGCCGATCTTCCCGGGTGGACGGAACCAAGCTTCGACGATGCCCGTTGGGAAGTTGCTGTTGAGAAGGGCACGCCACCCACCAAACCGTGGGGAGAGTCGATAGCGCGCCCGATTCCATTTTTTCGCTACAGCGAGCCTCGTAACTACGAAAACGCTGCGGAGCTTGCTTTGCTCCAGAACGGCCCGTTGGAGGCCATCGCGTGCCTCCCCGCCAACCTCCAGGTTTATCCTCGGCTGAAAGTCGTTGCTCGTGCCGGATGCAAGATCACGATTCAACCCGAACACAGCTACGAAGCCACCACGTATATCACGCGGGACGGGGAACAATCGTTTGAAGTCCCCGCCTGGGGTAATGGCCATTTCGTCACTTACCACATTCCGGAAGGAGCGCGGATTTTGAATCTCGACTACCGTGAAACAGGATACGATGCCGATTTCGCCGGGAAATTCCGGTGCGACGATCCCGCCTTGGAAAGGCTTTGGGAAAAATGCGCTCGCAGCGTGTATGTAAATATGCGCGACAATTATATGGATTGCCCGGATCGCGAACGCTCGCAATGGCCGGGCGATATGGCCAATTCCTTGACGGCTGCGGCATATGTTCTCGACCGGCGCGCCGATGCGCTCACCGCCAAGGGTTTGCGCGAATTCCTCAACTGGCAAGCCCCTGACGGCGTCCTCTGGGGTGCGGTCCCCAGCGGGAGGTTTCGGAATGCCTATCGCGAATTTCCCGCTCAGTCGCTGGCGCTGATTGCGGTGGGTTTTCCGAGTTATGTCAATCAAACGGGAGATCTCACTCTTGCCGCGGACGCTGCGCCCCGGATCCGCCGCTATCTACTGGAGTGCTGGCCAATGGACGGTGACGGTCTGCCCGAGTCTCGGCCGACCAAGCCGGGCTGGAAGGCCGGCACTTGTGAATGGATGGACTGGGGCAAACAAATTGATCGCCGTCTGCTGGAAACTGCCTGGTATGCATGGGCGCTTGCCGGTCTTGAATCGATCGGCCGGGCCGCAGGTTTGCCGTCCGACCCCGCTGTGACTGACCGCCGCCACTCGATTGCCGCCGCCTTCGACCGGGTCTTTTGGGACGACGCCGTTCACGCCTACCGAAGCCAAGGTTTCAAAGAGGCGCCGGACGACCGCGGCAACGCCATCGCCGTTTGCGCCGGGTTGCCCCCGGAGCGACGGCACGCCGACCTCGTTCGGTTGTGTTCACAACGAGAAGCTTCTTCCATCTATATGGAGCATTATGTCGTGGATGCTCTCTACCTCCTCGGCAGGCCTGATCTCGCCCTGGCCCGCCTGAAGCGCCGCCACGCCGACTGCATTGCGTCACCGTGCAGCACGCTGCCGGAGGATTTTGGCAAAACCGGCCTTCAGACCAATCACGCTTGGGGTGCGGCGGCTGCTGCCACAATCGTTCAACGTCTTGCCGGAGTGCGACCGACTGAGTCCGGTTACAGCTCCTTTATCATCGAGCCATCCCCCGCGGGCATCAGTCATTTTGAACTGCGTTTTCCCTCCGTCCGCGGAGAGATCGCGGTGCAATGGAGCGCCTCGGACGCGAATGCATTTCTGAAAATGACCTGCCCGCCAAACTCCAGCGCCATCGTGGTTATCCCTCCGATCCGAAAATGGACCGCGATTACCTGCAATGGAGTTCCCGCTTGGCCAAAAGCGGCTCCGAATTGCCCCGTTGCCGGGATCGATGATTCACCACGCTTCAAAGTGCATGCGGGCGAGTGGACCTTTGGGGCGCAATAAGCTGCCTCGGCATTTCCAATGGGAGAAGATGGCGGCGCCACCTCTCCAAAGACGGGACCCGTTATCGTAAGGGGCGAGGGCAGGCCCGAATGGCACTAAGTTAAGGGCGTCTTGGGACAAATGGTGGCGTTTTTTTCAGTCAGCGCCCGTGCTAGGGACTCCGGGGAGCGCAGGCGCCTCGCCTGTGGCCCTTGGCGCCCCCGCCAAGGGCATCGTTGAGAGGACGAACGCGCGCTGGCACCCAGGACGGCGTCGGCGGGGGCGCCGACGCCCGCACGCGAGGGCGCGTGCGCTCCCCGGAACCCGCATCCGTCGCCGCTCCGCTTGTTCGTAGCTCCAATACCCAGCGAAAGTTTTCCTTAAGTTAGTGCCATTCGGGGCAAGCCCCCCCTGCCCTATTTGCCCGATGGGGTCAGCGTCTTCATCGACTTTTCCACTTCCGCGTTAACCATATCCTCAACGGACCGGTTTTCCTTGGCCGCCAATTCGCTCAGTTCCTTGTACTGGCGCAAGGTCAGCCCCGCTTTCACCGTAACTGCACAGGCAGCTTGCGGCATGTTCATCCAGAAATCGTGCGCCTTTTGCAACTGGCTCGCACTCATCCCAAAGGCCCGGAGCACCCCGGTGGCCATCATTTGATCCCCGAACGGATTCATATGCACACCATCGCGGGTAAGCTGGTTCGCCTGCTGCGGCCGCCCCTTGACCACCGGCTTGAGCGCGGCTTGCATCTCGCCATTAAGGTCGGCAAGCGGACACTGTTTTTCCCTGGCCAACTGCCGAAGAAAATCGTTGTAGGCCCCCAGTTTCACATTGTTGGGGTTCGCCGCATCCTCGCCGATCATGGTGGCGGTCAGGATCATCACTTTGACACCCGCCGCCTGGGCTTTGTCGACGATGGCCGTGATGTTCACCTTGTACTGATCGAGAGGCACGCCTTTTTCACCGTGCCACACATCGTTGACGCCGCAACTGAGCGTCAGCCAATCAGGCTTTTTGCTCAGCACGCTGCTCTCCAGGCGCTCAAGCATCTGGTTGGATTTATTGCCACTGATTCCCGCAGGAATTGCGGTGGCACTCACGCCGTTGGCTTCCAATCCGCTGATGACCAATCGGACGTAGCCGCCGGGCATGTCGGCCCCAAACTGAGTGATCGAATCGCCCAGAAACGCGACCTTCTCGTTATTCCTGACCTTGATTCCCGTCGCGCAGGCATTTGCGGCCCCCGCTCCCCCTGCCACGCTTCTCGCAGCATTCGGCTTGGTTTCCGCAAAAGCAGCGGTTGCGGCAACAAGGGTTAACACACTGACGAATTGGATGAGTTTCATGAAGTAGCAAATATTGGCGGGATTTTCTCAGGTTCAGCGATGAAGTCAAACCTCAGGCGCGTGAGGGGATATATTTGGCCGACGCTTCCCCTGCCCTGTAGGCGTCTTCAAGGGCGGTCCTGATGTCGTCCACGGTGACATCCCGAATTTCCGGCTGTTCGCCGTTGGTGTAAGCCAGGGAGTAGAGGCCCAACCGTTCTTCGGCGATCCTGCGGACTTCCATCGACATCGCGGATTCCGGCTTCGGAGCGGGCAAAGTTCTGGACGGGCGGTCGTGGCACGTACCAAATCCGCCGCACAATTCACACCGGCGATTGGAGGACAACATTAGCCCTTCCGGCCATGTGCGTTCGATTCGGCATTGTTCGCAGTACAGCATTCGAAGAATTCGTTTTTAAGAGCAGAAAAGCAGGCTGTGTGCCATATGCTCCTAATAGGCGAAGGAGTTTTTCCGCGTAATTTGGTGTCTTTTTGCGTGGATCACTTGCTTGCCGAGACCGACACGCCCGCCCCTTCACTTCTCCTAGTGGTGTGTCCCATAAATGACTAGACCTTTGCTGTCGGCTATTTTTCGATTTTTCAAGGCGCGAACGAGCGGCAATATCCGCTGCGATCTTGCCCGAGTGAGCAACGCTGAAAAATCGAAAAAGAGCCACAGCCCTTCGGGTTGCGTTGAAAATGGGCCAGCGGCGGCGTTGCGTCTCGGTTACAGCCCGCAGCGGGGATGCGCCCTCGCCGCGCCTTGCCTGTGGCCCATTTTGAACGCAACAGTTGTAAAGGCATTCCGGTTACACAACGCTAGACGCCATCGCTTCGATCCGCTACGGTTTTTTCTCCCAGATGAGCCGCACTTCCCTCACCCTGCGGCGGCGCAATCGCGACGAAGCCGACGCGCTCAAGCCGATGCAGTTTTTCCGCCTGCTGCGGCGCGTGTTCGCCTACACGCGACCGTATGCCCGGCTGCGGAATCTGCTCATCGGTTCGGTGCTGTTGCGTTCGGTGCAACTCGCCGGGCTGATGTGGATCTTCTCCGGGACCATCGCGGGGCCGATCGCGCATCGCAACATGGCCGGGGCGCTTGCGGGCGCCGCGGGGTTCACGGCGCTGGCGTTGTTTACGCAGGTCTCGTTCGCATATCGCGTCCGGTGGGCGCTTCAACTCGGGGAGGCGGTCATCCGCGATTTGCGCAACGAAATGGTCGCGCATCTCCAAAAGCTCACCGCCGATTTCTTCCACAGGATGGAGACGGGCCGCATCATCGCCCGGATGACGAGCGACATCGAGTCGATCCGCTTTGGCATCCAGGATGTCGTTTTCATCTGCGCCGTGCAGGTTGGGCAGTCGGCGGTCACTGCGGTGCTGCTGGCGTGGTATGACTGGGTGCTCTTCGCTATGGCGCTGGCGATCGCCCCCGCCTTCTGGACCGTCAACCGCATTTTCCACACGCGGCTGGGAAACCAGCAGCGGCGGCTTTCGGAAACCTATTCGCAGATGACGGCCACGGTCGCGGAATCGGTGGACGGCGTGCGCGTGACGCAGGGGTTTGTGCGCGAGGAAACAAACTCCGAGATGTTCAGCCGTCTGATGGCCAGCCACGCGGCGAATATCATGGTTTTGTCGCGGACGAACGCCACGTTCCTGCCGTTGCTGGAACTCAAGACGCAGCTCTTCGTCGCACTGCTCCTGCTGGTTGGCAGTTACCGGGTAATCCATGGCCTGACCCCGCTGGCGAACGTTGTGCAGTTCCTCTTTCTGGCGAACCTGTTCTTCGAGCCGTTGCGCGTGATCGGCATGCTTTACACCCAGGCGCTCAACGCCATGGTCGGCGCCGAGCGCGTCTTCCGCCTGCTGGACACCCCGCCCGCCTGGGCCGACCCGCCCGACGCCATCGACCTCCCGCCCATCCGCGGAAGGATCGAGTTCCGCAACGTCGTCTTCGGCTACGATCCCAGCCGTCCGGTGCTGCACGGCATTGGCTTTGCCGTCGAACCGGGCCAGACCATCGCGCTGGTGGGCCACACCGGAAGCGGCAAGAGCACCATCGTCAATCTTCTGACCAAAGCCTGGCTGCCGGCCTCGGGCGAACTGCTCATCGACGGCTGCGACATCCGGCGCATTCGCTCACGATCGTTGCGCTCGCAACTCGGCATTGTGCAGCAGCAGAACTTCCTGTTCACAGGCACCGTCATGGAAAACATCCGGTTTGCGCGTCCCGACGCGACGGATGAAGAAGTCATTGCGGCGGCCCGTTCGCTGGATTTCGTCGACTTGATCGAGGGTCTCCCGCAGGGATTTCAGACTTCGGTGGGCGAAGGGGGCTCGGGACTTTCGCTGGGGCAACGCCAGGTGGTCTGCTTCACGCGGGCGCTGCTGGCGAATCCGCGCATCCTCATGCTCGACGAGGCCACCAGCTCCATCGACACGGTTACCGAAGCACGGTTGCAAAAAGCCCTCGCAATTCTGCTAAAGGGGCGCACCAGCTTTGTAGTGGCGCACCGATTGAGCACCATTCGACGAGCGGACCTCATTCTGGTCCTGGACGAAGGCTGCATCGTCGAGCGCGGCAGCCACGAAGAACTTCTGGAGCAGGACGGCGTCTATCGGCGGCTGCACATGCAGTTTCTGGAGAGCACGGTGTAGACGCTGCGTCGCGATAGTATTGCGCCTTCGTGACACAGGGCATCGTCAAGCTGCTCCTCGGAAAGTCCCGTGCAAAGCGAGAAGTCCGTGTGCGCGCAATCGATGCCATGGGCCGAAAAACCGGTCATCTCAATCGCTCCGAGCCGGGAACGCGCCAGCGACGCCGCACCGTTGAGTTGACTGCCGGCCAGGAACCGGGTGGCGCTGAAATCGACGTCGCGGCACTCAATTCCCTCCGCGCTGAAGCCGCGCATGTCGATTCCATCCAGCCGCGCGAAGCTCAGCCGGGCGGCTCCGTTGAGCTGGCGTCCCGTCAAATTTCGACAGCCTCTGAAGTCAACCAGTTCGCAATCGATCCCTGCGGCGGAAAAACCTTGCAGGTCGATGCGGCCCAAGCTGGAGATACTGAGGCTGCACGCCCCGTTGAGTTGCCGGCCGGTCAGTTCGAGGCATCGGGAAAAGTCGATGCCGACACACCACAGCCCGGCGGCGCTAAATCCGGCCATCGACATCGCTCCGAGCTTTGCCCTCGTGATATCCGCCGCCCCGTGGAGTTGGCGCCCGAGCATCCCCGTGCAACCGCGAAAATCGATGCCCGAAAGCTTGATCCCCGCCCCGTCGAAGCCGGTCATGTCCATGCCTCCCAACCGGGCGCCCGATAGATCGAGTGCGCCGTTCAGTTGCACCCCGTGAACGCCGTGACCCGAGAGATCCACCCGTGCCAGGTCCAGGCCGCGAAAAGAGAAGCAGGAGAGCGGCAACCGTTCCCTTCTACGCATGGCGGCAAGGATTTCGTAACGATCCCGGTGGGTTTCCAAGGGGATCAGATCGCTGGGGCAGAGATTCGGCATATGAAGGAGTTTCATGCTGATAAAAGCATCTCCAATGCCAGAGCGGGCAGCATAACGGACGCAGGAGTTCCGTATGCACAAAAAGCGTTCCCTTCCTGGAGCGCGCCAGCGTCTTGGTCTGCGGCAGACCTGTCTTTCCATTACCCACATCTTTCGCGCGCTCGTTCCCAGGCTCCAGCCTGGGAACGTCCCTGTCTTTGAGGCTCCAGCCTCCAGTTCCGTGCATACGCAAACGGCCCCCTGGAGTATTTCATTCTCCCACCCGGTTGGCCGCACGAAACTGCGCATCACCACCAGGAGGCTGGAGCCTCCGGGAAAGGGCGTTCCCAGGCAGGAGCCCGGGAACGAGTCCCATGGGCTTTCGCCCTCAACGCATTATGAAAAGTTGGATTACGGGCGGTGCGTCGATCCGAAGGGGAGCGCGGGCATCTTGCCCGCATCAGCCGGCATCCTGGTGCTGGCGTGCTGGTGACGGCTTCGGATTGCACTCGGCGCGCGCCCAAGCCTCCGGCAGGATGCCGAAGGCAGCAGGCTGGAAACCCGCGCTCCCCTTCGGATACACGCGCATGGGTATTTTCGGAGTAGCGCTATTTGAACTCTGGCGTCAGGACGCTGGCGCGACTGCCATGCCCCTTTTTCTCTGGTTCCCTTTCGTTCCAAAGTCGGCAACGCTTTTCTTTTTGAATGCTCTTAGAGGTTCGGCGCCAGCCACTGTTCCACCCAACCGACGCTCTCGCCCTTGCGGACCGCGTAATCCGCGACTTGATCGCGCTCAATCTTCCCAACGGCGAAGTATTTCGCTTCCGGATGCGAAAAATAGAACCCGCTGACCGCCGCGCCGGGGGTCATCGCGCACGATTCCGTCAGCGCCATCCCTGCGTTTTGTTCGGCGCCCAGCAGCCGGAATAAGAGGCGTTTCTCGGTGTGGTCGGGGCATGCCGGGTAGCCCGGCGCAGGGCGGATGCCGCGGTATTTCTCCCGGATCAAATCTTCGCCGGAGAGCTTTTCGTTCGCGCCAAAGCCCCACGCGATGCGCGCCTGGCGGTGCAGGTATTCGGCAAACGCTTCGGCGAACCGGTCGGCGAGCGCCTTGGCCATGATGGCGCGGTAATCGTCCTTGTCCGCCTCGAATACCTTCGCGAGCGCGTCTCCGCCGTGAATGCCTACGGCAAAACCGCCGAGATAATCCGCCAACCCGGTATCCTTCGGTGCGATGTAATCGGAGAGAGCATGATGCCGCTGCCCCGGCGTCTTTTCCATTTGCTGGCGCAGGAAGCAGAACGTCGCAAACGGCTCGATGCGGTTTTCGTCGCCGTAAAGTTCCACGTCGTCGCCGACGGCGTTGGCGGGCCAGAAAGCATGGACGCCGCGCGCGGTGAAGAGACGCTCGTTGACGATGCGTCCGAGCAATTCCTGCGCATCCCGGAAAAGCTCGCTGGCAACCGTGCCGTGCTGCGGGTCTTCGAAGATGGCTGGGTACCGCCCGCGCAATTCCCAGGTGTGGAAGAAGGGCGACCAATCGATGTACTCCACCAGGGTTTGCAGCGCCGGTTCGACCGTGTGGACGCCGATAAATTCAGGCTTCGGCGGCGTGTAGCCGGACCAGTCGATGGCTGTGCCATTCGCACGGGCTGCTTCGAGCGTCACCATCTTGCGATCGCGCGACCGTCCGGCGTGTTCCTCGCGCAGGCGCTGATAATCGGCGCGGGTCGCGGCTTCGAACTCCGGTCGCTGCTCTTGGCTCAGGAGCGCGCTGACTACGCCGACCGCGCGCGAGGCGTCGAGCACATGCACCACCGGGCCGTTGTAGTGCGGGGCGATCTTTACGGCGGTGTGAGCGCGGCTGGTGGTGGCCCCGCCGATCAGCAGCGGCAGCACAAACCCCTGCCGTTGCGCCTCCTGGGCCAAATGGGTCATCTCGTCGAGCGACGGCGTGATAAGCCCGCTCAAGCCGATGATATCGGCCTTCTGTTCGCGCGCGGCTTCGAGAATCTTCTCCGCCGGACACATCACGCCGAGATCGATCACCTCGTAGTTATTACATTGCAACACCACCCCGACGATGTTCTTGCCGATGTCATGCACGTCCCCCTTGACGGTCGCCATGACGATCTTCCCCTGCGCGCGCGATTCCGCGGTTTTCTCCGCTTCCATGAACGGCATCAGATACGCCACGGCCTTCTTCATCACGCGCGCGCTCTTGACCACCTGCGGCAGGAACATCTTCCCGACGCCGAACAGTTCGCCGACAATGTTCATCCCGGCCATCAGCGGCCCTTCGATGACCTGGAGCGGCCGCGCAAACTTCAGCCGCGCTTCCTCGGCGTCCTGCTCGATGTAGTCCACGATCCCCTTCACCATGGCATGCGAGAGCCGCTCTTCCACCGGGGCATTGCGCCACGCTTCGTCTTTGACGGCGGTCTTGCCGGAGGCTTTTACCGTCTCGGCAAATTCCACAAGCCGCTCCGTGGCGTCAGGGCTGCGATTCAGCAGCACGTCCTCAACGAGTTTCAGCAAATTCTTCGGGATCTCCTCATACACGGCCAGCATCCCCGCGTTGACGATCCCCATGTCCAGGCCCGCCTGAATGGCGTGATAGAGAAATGCCGCATGCATCGCTTCGCGCACCGGATTGTTCCCGCGAAATGAGAACGAAATATTCGAGATGCCGCCGCTGACCTTGGCGTGAGGCAGGTTTGCCTTGATCCAGCGCGTCGCCTCGATGAATGAAACGGCGTAGTTATTGTGCTCCTCGATGCCCGTGGCGACGGTGAGAACGTTCGGGTCGAAGATGATGTCCTGCGGCAGAAAACCGACCTGTTCGGTAAGGATCCGGTAGGCCCGAGTGCAGATCTCGATGCGCCGTTCGGTCGAGTCCGCCTGGCCGCGTTCGTCAAAGGCCATCACGACGGCGGCGGCTCCGTACCGGCGCAGCAACCGCGCCTGGCGTTTGAACTCGTCCTCGCCGCCCTTGAGCGAGATCGAGTTGACGACGCACTTTCCCTGCACGCACTTCAGGCCGGCTTCGAGCACGCTCCATTTGGAACTGTCGATCATGATCGGGATGCGCGAGATGTCCGGTTCGCCCGCCACCAAATTGAGGAAACGCGTCATCGCCGCCTCCGAATCGATCATCCCCTCGTCCATGTTCACATCCAGGATGTTCGCGCCGCCCTCCACCTGCTGCCGCGCCACGGCCAGCGCGCCTTCGAAATCGCCGGCCAGGATCAGCTTCGCAAACTTCGGCGAACCGGTGATGTTCGTGCGTTCGCCGACCGTGATGAACCCGGTCTCGGACGTGATCGTCAGCGGCTCCAGCCCGCTCAAGCGGGTGTGCGGCGGAAGATGCGGCAGCGCGCGCGGATGGCAGTCCGCAACGGCGCGCGCGATCTCGGCGATATGCGCAGGCGTGGTGCCGCAGCAACCGCCGACGAGATTCAGCCACCCTTGCGAGGCCCATTCGCCAAGCTGCGGAGCGAGACTCTCCGGCGTCTCCGGGAACCCGGTGGGCGAAAGCGGATCGGGCAGTCCGGCGTTCGGATAGCAGCTCACGAACACCGGCGCCGCGTGCGCAAGGGTTTCGATGTAAGGCCGCATCTCCTTTGGCCCGAGCGCGCAGTTCAAGCCCACGCTCAGCACCGGCGCGTGCGCCAGCGAGGTGCAGAAAGCCTCCACTGTCTGCCCGGTGAGAGTGCGCCCGCTCAAGTCCGTGATTGTCCCGGAGATCATCAGCGGAATGCGCCCGTGCTCAATGCCAGCCGCGTCGAACGCTTCCAAAATGGCAAACACCGCCGCCTTTGCGTTTAGAGTATCGAAGATCGTCTCGACCAGAAGCACGTCCACACCGCCTTCGATCAGCGCGTCCACCTGCTCCCGGTAAGCGGCTTTCACTTCGTCGAACGTAACCTCGCGCTTTGCGGGATCGTGAACGTCGCGCGAAAGGGAGAGCGTCTTGCTCATCGGCCCGATCGCCCCCGCCACAAACGCCTGCCGTCCGCATCCCTTCACCGCGCGCCGCGCACACCCGCACGCCGCGAGATTGAGCTCCCGCACGATCGACTCCAGACCGTAGTCGGCCTGCGAGATCGACTGCGCATTAAACGTGTTGGTCTCGATAATGTCGGCGCCGGCGGCTAGATACTGCGCGTGGATTTCCTCAATGATCGCCGGCTTCGTCAGGGCGAGCAGATCGTTGTTCCCTTTCAAGTCCCGCCCGTGCGCGGCGAAGCGCGCTCCCCGGTAATCCGCCTCCGCAAGCTTGTACTGTTGCACCATGGTGCCCATCGCGCCGTCGAGAATGACGATGCGGCGGTGAAGAAGCTGCACAAGGGGATGAGTGGAAAGAAGAGGCTGCATGGTTGAGAGAAGCTACGAGGGGGAACTCGCCGCGGCAACAACAAATTAACGCATCAGGATAAGAAGATTTGTTTTCAGTCTGCTGGAGAATCTGTCCGAAATCGCTTGGGAGCTCCCGAGAATAGGGCCGTCCGGCACGAACGCCGGAATTCGTTTCAAAAAAAGGCCGGACGCCTGAAGGGTAACCGATGAGCCAAATGCCGTTGCCAAAGCATTTTCCGGGAATAATCCGGGGCAGGCATAGGCTTCGACATTCTGATCTCCTCCACGACTTTCACCGCAAAAACCACGGGGTGAACGGATTGCTTTAGCTCCCTGCCTCGCACCAGCGGCGAACCTTTTCTTCATCCGAACCGGGGCCGACCACGGCGGCAGTCAGGCGGGATCGATCCAAACAACATTCCGCCACCGTGCGCACCTCTTCGGGCGTCACGGCGAGGAGGCGGTTTTCGATTTCGGCAGGGTCGAGCACCTTTTGGTAACCGAGGAGCGACTCGCCCATCCACGTCATCTGGTTCGTCGTGCTCTCCAGGCCCATGAGCATCTGGCCGATGGTGTAATCCTGTGCCTTGCGCAATTCGTTGCGGCTGGGCGCGCGGGCGGCGATGCGGTCGGTTTCCTCCAGGATAAGCTTCAGCGCCTTCTCCATCTTTGCGGGGTCGAGTCCCGCAAAAACGGTGAGCGCGCCGGTGTCCTCCAGCGAGACGACGCCGCTTTGCACCGAGTAACAAAACCCGTGGCGCTCCCGCAGTTTCTGGAAAAGGCGCGAACTCATATTTTCGCCCAGGATGACGCTGAGGAGCTTCAGGGCGTAGCGTCGCTCGTCGAGCCGCCCGAAAGCGTGAAAACCGATTGCCACATGCGTCTGCTCCAGGTCCTGCTGGATCGCCTTGATCCTCATCGTCCCGCCGGCATCGAGCGCCTTGGCGCACCGGGGCACGCGACCGGCGGGGAGCGCGCCGAAAACCGGCGCCATCAGTTCCATCGCTTTCTCATGCGTCACCTTGCCCGCCACGGTCACGATGGTTGTGCGCCCGTTGTAGTGCTTCGCCCGGAAATCGTGGAACTTTTCGCGGTTTAGACCCGAGATGCTCTGGACTGTCCCGGTGAGCGGACGCCCCAGCGGATGCTCCGGCCACAACGCTTCGGAGAGCAGCTCCTGTACGTGCTGACCGGGATTGTCGTGATACATGAGGATTTCCTCGCGGATGACCTCCCTCTCGCGTTCGATGTCCGCCGGAGCGAACTGCGCGTTGAGGTACATGTCCCCCAGCACGTCGCAGAGCGTCGCGAAATGGGCGGCCCCGGCCTTGGCGTAATAGCAGGTGTGGTCCTCGGTGGTGAACGCGTTGAGGTAGCCGCCCAGGCCTTCGACCGCCTCGGTAATCTGCCGCGCGTTACGGCGGGCGGTTCCCTTGAACATCAGGTGCTCGATGAAATGGGAAATGCCGCACACCGCTTCCGGCTCATAGCGCCCCCCCACCGCCGCCCATATCCCCACGCTCACGCTGCGCATATGCGGCATTTCGATGGTTGCGAGGCGGACCCCGTTGGGAAGAGCGGTCAGGAAATAAGGCTGCATGAGATGGACTATAATTGCCCGTTCTGAGCACGGTTCGCCAGCACCAGGCGGGCCAGATCGAGATCGCGCGGGAGTGTGATTTTAAAGTTTTGTTCGGGATTATTCAACAACTGGACTGAAATTCCCAATTTTTGAACGGCGGACACCTCGTCGGTAACCGACGCTGCGGTGCGGAACACCTGCCGGTAAGCATGCACCAGGATGCTGGCGAGAAAAATCTGCGGGGTCTGCATCGCCCAGAGCCGATCCCGTTCGACGCTTCCGATCACGAACCCCTCCGCCGTGGCGCGCTTCAGCGTGTCCGGCACCGGGCAGGCGCATGCGGAAGCGCCGTGGCGTTTGGCAAGAACCAGGCAGTTCTCGATCGCCTCCGGGGTAATCAACGGACGGGCGGCATCGTGAACGGCGATATAGTCTTCGGGCACCGCGTCGGCGGCTTGAATGCCGTTCCAGACCGAAAGATGCCTCTCAGCGCCCCCCGGCGCCACCTTGGCCAGCTTGTCGATTCCGTGGGAGCGCGCCATTGTCTCGAATTCCTCCACCCGGTCCTCACGCGTGACCAGCACAATCCGTTTGACGCTCAGGCAATGTTCAAAAGCCAGCAGGGAATGCGCCAGCACCGGCTTCCCGGCAAGGTCGGCTGTCAGTTTATCGAAACCCATTCGCCGGCTGTTGCCGGCGGCCACCACGATCGCAATCATCTTCGGTTCAGGGTAACTGCCGCTGCACTTCCTGGCTGAGGACTTTGCCGTCCACTCGGCCCGCCGCCTTGGCGGTCGCCGTCTTCATCACGGCGCCCATCTGCGCCTTCGAAGTGGCGCAGGCCTCCGCGATCGCTTCCTTCACCAGCGCCGCGACTTCCTCCGGCGTCATCGCCTTTGGCAAATACGTGGCAAGAATCTCCATCTCGGCGCGCTCTTTGGCGGCCAGTTCGGGCCGCCCGCCCTTTTCGAACCCCTCAATCGAGTCCTGTCGTTGCTTCACCTGTTTGCGGATCGCCGCCGTCGTCTCGGCGTCATTGACCGGAACCGCCGGCCCGCCCTTCTCGATCGCCAGGTTCTTCAGCGCGGATTTCAACAGCCGGATCACGCCCAGTTTCACAGCGTCTTTCGCCTTCATCGCGTCCTTCAGGTCTTCGTCGATTTGTTGTTGCAAGCTCATAAAGAAACAATGGCCGATTTCTGCGGGGAAGAAAGCAGGAAAAACATTTGCTTGTCTTGCGCCCACGGCGTTGGAATGATCCCCGTCATTCAACTACCAGCGTAACCATCACCCAGCTTTCAACCAGTGGAACCCATCGAGCTTAGCATTGTCCTTCCCGCCTACGAAGAAGCGGACAACCTCAACATCCTCCTTCCGCGCCTGCACGAAATCGTTGGCAAACTGACCCCCCGCTACGAAATCCTCGTCATCGACACCGAAGCGCCGCGGGACGCCACCCCGGAGGCCTGCCTCAAGCATAACGCCGCCTACGTCCCCAGGCACGGCGGAAACCTCTACGGGCACGCTGTCCGCACCGGGGCGCATCGCACCCTCGGCGAATACGTGCTTTTCATGGACGCCGACGGCTCGCACAACCCGCTTTTCATTCCCGACCTCTGGAACCGGCGCGAATCGGCCGATCTGGTCATCGCTTCGCGCTACATTCCCGGCGGCAAGACGGAAAACCCGCAGATGCTTATCTGGATGAGCCACGTGGTGAACCTGGCGTTCCGGATGGTGCTCGGGCTGGACTGCTTCGATGTCTCCAACAGCTTCCGCCTCTACCGCGGCGAAGATCTCCGGCGCCTCACCCTGGAATGCGACCATTTCGACATCGTCGAGGAAATCCTGGTCAAACTCGTCTTCTGCCGGTCCGGGTACCGGGTCGTCGAGGTGCCCATCACCTTTGAGAAACGCAAGGCGGGCAAGACCAAGCGGCAGCTCTTCAGCTTCGCCCTCGGCTATCTCGCCACACTGGTGCGTCTCTTCCGGCTCAAACAGAAAGTGCGCGCACAGTCCAAAAATCTATGAACTATCTGATCACCGGTGGGTGCGGCTTCGTCGGCAGCAACGTGGCGGCCACCCTTTTGCAACGCGGCGAAACCGTCACCGTCTTCGACAATCTTTCCCGGCACGGCGCCGCGGAGAATCTGGCATGGCTGCGCGGCCAGGGGCAGGCGCGTTTCGTGCATGGAGACAGCCGCAACGCGCACGACGTGGAACGCCTCGTGGAAACCGCTGTGCCGGACGTGATTTTCCACCTCGCCGGCCAGGTGGCGATGACCACCTCCATGGAGAATCCGCGCCGCGACTTCGAAACCAACGTCGTTGGCTCGATCAACCTGCTCGAAGCCGTCCGGCGCAAGGTTCCGCACGCAACCATCGTTTATTCCTCCAGCAACAAAGTCTACGGCGATCTGCCCGGCGTCACGTTGGTTGAGGAAGCGTTGCGGTACTCCTCGCCCACGCACCCCAATGGCGTCGATGAATTCAGCCCGCTCGATTTCCAGACTCCCTACGGCTGTTCCAAGGGCGCCGCGGACCAATACATGCTCGATTACGCCCGCGGCTACGGGTTGAACACGGTGGTCTTCAGGCACTCCACCATCTTCGGCGGCCGTCAGTTCGCCACGTTCGACCAGGGCTGGGTCGGCTGGTTTTGCCAGCAGGCGCTGGAAGTCCTCAAGAACCCGGACCGCGAACCGTTCACCATTTCCGGCGACGGCAAGCAGGTGCGCGACCTGCTCTTCGTCGAGGACGCCGTCGCGTGTTATCTCGCCGCCGCCGCGCACATCGAGCAGGCGCGGGGACAGGCGTTCAACATCGGCGGCGGCATCGAGAACAGCAGCTCGCTGCTGGAATTGTTCGCCTTCCTTGAAACCGAACTGGGGGCCAAGCTGACCTACCGCCGCCTTCCCTGGCGGCACAGCGATCAGAAGTTTTTCGTCGCCGACAACTCCAAAGCCCGGCGCCTGCTGGAGTGGCGCCCCGCCGTCTCCCGCGAACAGGGTATCCGCCGGATGATCGAGTGGGTGAAGTCGGCGGGGTAGTCGTTCCCGCCGGTCCTGTGGGCGGCTGCAAAACTAATTTCAGCCAAAATATTCGAATTTCAGAAGATTTCGCGCCAAGGACTTAGCGCGGCGGAGCCGCAACCGAATTTGGGCAACCGGTCTCCTGAGTGAGAACGGAGCCCCGAACGCTGTCATCCTGAGCTTGCGAAGGATCTCGCGAGGCCGACCGAGCGTAATCTTAACTTCAAGCGTTTTCGGAACTGACGGCATCGCCACACTGCCATTAAGTTAAGCTTGAGGCCTTTAGAAACGCACGCTCGTTCCCAGGCTCCTGCCTGGGAATGCAGTATTCCCGGAGGCTCCAGCCTCCTGCCGGACCTCCAAAAGCACAGCGCACCGGAGAGGAACGGGAGGCTGGAGCCTCCAAGACAGAGGCGTTCCCAGGCAGGAGCCTGGGAACGAGACCGCGAA